>Ga0116151_10000479_pt1 | contig 36494 bp, 29 predicted proteins | sample AD_UKC117_MetaG_FD_89893 | JGI IMG/M metagenome (GOLD analysis project Ga0116151, IMG submission 89893) | Active sludge microbial communities of municipal wastewater-treating anaerobic digesters from Hong Kong - AD_UKC117_MetaG | ecosystem: Engineered > Bioreactor > Anaerobic > Digestate...
AAGCCACATGCTTGCCTTTGAGGGCAAGCATGCCACCCGCCAGTTATTGACGCGAATCCATCGGTTCTCGGAATGGACGTGGCTGTGCGAAATCGGCGACGCCGCGTTAAGCCACATGCTTGCCTTTGAGGGCAAGCATGCCACCCGCCAGTTATTGACGCGAATCCATCGGTTCTCGGAATGGACGTGGCTGTGCGAAATCGGCGACACCGCGTCAAGCCACATGCTTGCCTTTGAGGGCAAGCATGCCACCCGCCAACCCGTCGTCCACATGCTTGCCTTGAGGGGCAAGCCTGCCACCCGATTGGCTTACTGACGACGATACGGGCGTCGGCGGTTTCGCAAGTCGTCAGCGTTTCCGACGCGGCGGCGCCGTCCGAACGGCGTATTTCCGCAGGGCCTCGAGCAGTTCGCGCATGTCGTCGGCGTAGGGCGCTTCCAGTTCGAGCGGCCGTTCCTCGATCGGATGCGTGACGATCAGCTTGCAGGCGTGCAGCATCTGGCGATTCCAGATCAGCTCATCCGAATCACTCGGCCGGCCCGTGACGTGACGCATCGAAATGTGTCGCCCGCCATAGAACGGATCGCCGACGATCGGATGCTTGATATGCGACATGTGAATGCGGAGCTGGTGCGTTCGCCCCGTCTTGGGGTACAGCTCGACGAGCGAGAAGTTGTTGAACCGCTCCAGCACCTTGTAGCGCGTCACGGCCGACTTCGACAGCTTCTTCTCGAACTTCGACCCCAGCCGTTCGGCGAAACCCGTCGCGACGTAGCGATCGTGGACCGTCGGGTGCTGCCCGATCGGCACATCGATCTCGTCTTCGTCGAACTCGGGCGCCCCGTGGACGATGGCCTGATAGATCTTCTGCGTGGTTCGCTGCTCGAACTGCAGCGCGACGCGCCAGTGCGCCTCGTCCGTCTTGGCGACGATCATGATGCCCGTCGTGTTCTTGTCGAGCCGATGCACGATTCCGGGACGGAACGGATCGCCCCCTGAGGACAGGGAACTCGAATAATACGCCAGGGCGTTGGCGACAGTCCCCCCCTGCGATCGACTCGCCGGATGCGCGATGATTCCGCGCGGCTTGTTGATCGCCAGCACATAGTCGTCCTCATACACGATGTCGAGGGGAATGTTCTCCGGCTTGACTTCGTAGGGCTCGGGCGGCGGGAACCGGATGTCGATGACATCCTCCGCCTCCATCTCGTAGCTGTTCTTCGTCGGCTTGCCGTTGACGAGAATCTCGCCTCGCTTGATCAGCCGCTGGATGATGCTGCGGGAGACCTTCTTTCGGAATCGGCCGTGCAGGTACTTGTCGAGCCGGCGCCCCGGCAGCTTCCGCGCGATCACGATCCGCACATGCTCGGGGTCCTCACCGGCGCCGTCGTCGACCTGCTCGACATTGTCGTCGTCACCGCCATCCAGCTCATCACGAAAGTCGTCGTCTGCCATATGCGTACAGGATCACTGCGGATCGGTTTTCCATCCGCCGGGACATCGCGTGTCGGGTCATCGCCTCGATGGACGCCGGAGATCCGCGAAGGGCGTGGCTGTCTCGCGGCGCCATCCCGACGCGCTCAGGCCGACGCCGTCGCCAGCGTCGATGAAGCGGAAGATGATACCGGCTTTTCCGTCGCGCTGGAATCGGCCGACGACTGACCGCGGGTCAGCCATCCCGTGTTCCGCAACGTCATCGCCGCGTATGGCAGGATCCAGGAAAGGAAGACCACCCAGAAAAACTGGTAAAACACGAGCCAGATCCAGTCGCCGTCCCGTTCGTTCCGGTAATAGATCGCGCCCATGACCAGACCGCCGAACATGACGGCCATGACGTATCGAAGCAGGAAGCCGTCGCTTGCCATGAACAGCGCCGCCGAATGGGCCACAAAGAAATGGGGCAGGACGAGCGACATCAGGACCAGCGTCATGTTGAATCGGAACTGGCCGAGGTGGCGCTCCCGGAACGGTCGCCACATGAACCGCCAGAGAACAATCGTCTCGCGGATATTGCTCCGCGCCCAGCGCAGGAACATCCGGGCCATCCCGGTGTAAGTTTCGGGAACCGCCGTATGGGCGACGGCCGTCTGCTGATACGCCGTCAGCCCGCCACTTCTCATGACCAGGTTGGTCAGCGATCGATCCTCACCCGTCACACACTGCCGCCCGAGAAACGTCTGGTCCCGCCAGGCGCCCAGCACGCGCCGCACGGCCGAGGCCCGATACGCGCTGATCGCCCCCGGCGCACAGAACACGCCGCGAAACCCATTCTGATAGGCTCGGACGAATCGGAATGAGAGGCTGTAGTAGCACTTCAGAAGCCGCGTGATCATCGACGCCTGACCGTTGAGGACGCGAACGCAGCCCGCCACACAGTCGATCTTGTCGTCGCGGACGATGGGCGCCACGAGCCGCCGCAACGCGTCGGGCTCGAGCACGCTGTCGCTGTCGAGCGTCACAAAGACGTCGCCCGACGCCATGCCGAACCCCGCGCTCAACGCCTCACGCTTGCCACGGTTCTCCGGCAATCGATGCGTGATCAGTCGCGCGCCGCCCGCCGCCGCCGATGACGCGTCGCGAATATGACGCCACGTGTCGTCATCGCTGCCGTCATCGATCGCGATGACTTCGAGGCGATCCTCCGGATAGTCGCCGCGCAGCGCCGAGAGAATCGACGAGCGAACCAGCGCGCCCTCGTTGTAGGCGGGAATGATGACGCTGATCCGCGGCAGCAGCGCTTCGTCAACCGGGGCGTCCGGCCGATATCGCAGCCACAGGACCACGCGCCACGCAAATGCGCCCAGCATGATGGCGGCGTAGATCGCCGCGAACCACTGGAATGTCGTGGGACTTTCGGCGGCCTGGGCGCTCCAGAACTTCTCCTGTCGAAGAACGGCCAGCAGCAGGACCATGGCCCCGACGAATATCGCCAGACGCGAACGCTGACCACCGGCCTCCTGGCCCGCGGAAACGTCATCTAACTGTCGCTCGTTCGATATCACTGCACGACGCCTGTCAATTCGCGTTCGGCGCTCACCAACAGGTCGGGACCCGTCCGCACGCCGCCCGTTAGCGGTTTTCCCATTTTGTCGTCCGTCGCGTTCGACTCTCGAAGTCCTCGCGACTTGCCTAAGTTCGCGATCGGCGGCACGCTGTGGCGCGATGCCGGATCCGGCCGCCCAACCCGTTGTGGACGATTATCGGGGCAATTCACCCGCCGCCGCAATCCGACGCCTCCATCGCATGGCGGCGGTCGTCTGCGCGCTGACGCTGCTTGCCATTACGGCCATGTCGCTGCTGTTCGAATCGCCCAGCGCGGCGCCCCGCCTTGAGAACGTCCGTGACAATTCGAACCACGCTATCGGGGCGGCTGTCGCCGGAATCGATCCGAATATCGCGAATTGGGCGGAACTCGCCCTCCTTCCCGGACTCGGCGAGTCCGCGGCCCGACGAATTATCGAATTTCGCGAGGAGCGAAAATCACACAACGTCTGGCCGGCGTTCCGGCGTCCGGAGGACCTGACCATCGTGAAGGGGATCGGCGCAAAAACGCTTCAGCGAATCCGCCCGATGCTCCGATTCCCGGCGCCGACGACTTCAGATTGACACGCCCATCCGCAAACGATACCGTCATCCGCCGATGCCGGCACGGATGCCGCAATTCAGACAATTGACAACGCCGAGCCTGAAGAACGGGTCACGATATGCCAGTCAAGGAATGGTCTGAGAACATCATTGTCGGAGAACTGCAGGACGACCCGTCCTTCTCTGAAGACGCCAACCTGCTCGAAGAGATGCTGGAGGCCCGCCCGGGATGCCACTGCGTCCTGGACCTCTCCGAAGTCCGCTTCCTCAACTCCTCCAACATCGCCAAGCTCCTGAAGATCCGCAAACTCGTCCAGAGCACGCCCCCCGGCAAACTCAAGCTCTGCGGAATCGCGACCAGCGTCTGGGGCGTCTTCCTCGTGACGGGCCTCGATAAGATCTTCGAGTTCTGCGACAACGTCGGCATGGGCCTCGCCAGTGTCCAGATTGAAGGCGGCGACATCTCCTGACGCGTCCCGCTTCGCATCCTTCAGGAACGCCAACCCATTCGCATAAAAAAACGCGCAGTGTCTGATCCTGCGCGTTTCGTCTTTATCCATGTCGCGGCGGCGGCGCGCCCTTAATCGATAAACTCGATCTCCCCCGCGTCCGGCACGAGGCCCGCGTCGTGGCCGCGCTTCAGCAGCTCGCGCACCGCCTTGCGACCGCGCTCGCCGTAATCGACGGTCCAGTCGTTCACATACATGCCGACGAACTTGTCTGTCAGATCCGTATCCAGACCGCGACCGAACTCCAGCGCGTACGCGACCGCCTTTTCGCGATCCTTCAGCGCAAACTCGATGGCGTGTCGAAGATGCGCTGATATCTCGTGCATCGCCTCGGCGCCCAGATCGCGCCGCACGACATTGCCGCCCAGCGGGAGCGGCAGCCCCGTCTGCTCGCCCCACCATTTCGCGAGGTCGATCACCAGGTGGAGACCATCGCGCTCGTAGGTGATCTGCCCCTCGTGAATGATCAAACCGGCGTCGACATCGCCGGAAAGCACCGCCTGGGGAATCTCGTCAAACATGACGACCTTGTGATCGAAGTTCCCCTTCCCCAGACACAGATTCAGCGCCAGGAACGCCGTCGTCCGCTCTCCGGGAATCGCGATCGTCCTGCCTCGCATCGATTCCAATGTCGCCGGCTTCGCCGTCACGATCATCGGTCCGTACCCGTCCCCCATGCTGCATCCACAGGAGAGCAGCGCGTACTTGTCCCTGACGTACGGGTAGCTGTGAATGGAGATCGCCGAGACCTCCAGTTCGCCCTTCAGCGCCCGCTGATTCAGCGTTTCGATGTCCGCCATTTCATGCGTGAATACGTAGGGCCGCGTGTCGATCAGATCCCTGGCCAACGCATAGAACATGAAAGCGTCATCGGGATCGGGCGAATGCCCGACATGAACGTGAACCGTATCAGCGTGCGTCGTCGTCATGGTTGAAATCTCACTCAGGTAGGTCGTAGGCTCAGTCGCGGGAGTATAGCCGATTCCCGAACCGCGCGTGAGGGGCGGCCCGTGAACGACGAATCGACTCCATTCACGCCCCGCATCCCGTCCGCGACCCCTCGATTTTCAACCGAAATAAAAGCGGCGGAATCGACCAAGGGTCCGATCCCGCCGCCCTCGGAGCGTTGTGGCGTCGCCGGATCACTGCGGACTACGGCGCAGAGATCGTGAATACCGCCTCCTCGTCCGTCAGCAGATTCCAGCTCTGCGATGCGCTTCCCGCCACAACGTGGCTGATCTCCAGGCCCGCCGTATTCGGTGAAAGATCGCCCTCGTTCAGCGCCGTCACCTTGATCGTGTTCGGTCCGGGGCCCAGCGTCGCGTTGACTGTCTCTCCGGCGTTTTTCAACGCGCCTCGGAAGACCTCCTTCACCGTCGCTGTCCCGGCGATGACACTGCGGACCTCGACCGTCACTTCGTCGCCGTCCTCGGCGCCCGTGTCCGTCAATGTGAACTGGATGTCCCGCTGACTGACGGACACATCGCTCAGGCCGCCGGACGCCTCGTTTGCAACGACAATGCCCGGATTCAGACTCCACAGCGTCTGAGCCCCCGTGGCAATCGGCGTCACGGGAACGATCGTCGCGGCCGCCGTCGCGCCGATGATCTCCTTCCGCGTCGGATGATCCACGATCCTCGGAACAACCTTCAGGTTTCCGTCCACCTGGCCCGCCAGGTAGTCCACGATGAACGAACACACGCCCTGGTTCTCGTACTGGTTCTTGACGTAGTTCGCCGCCCCCGCGAAGGTCAGCGCGCCGCCCGCGAATCCAAGCAGCTTCGTGATCAGGGCGCCCACGGCCACGCCAGTTCCGGCGCTCAGCGCCGCGAGCACCACCAGGATCGCCCCCGTCACCCCCGCGCCGATCGTCAGCATGTTCTCGCACTGCTTGATGTTGGCGGCCAGATCACCCGCCTTGATCAGCGTCACTTCGCCCTGGTAGATACCGTCCCGCACGTGCGTCGCCGCAATGTTCGGCGCCCGATCGATTCCCGACAGGTCCATCGCGACCCTGGCGTCTGTCACCGGCTTGCCGTCCTCTGTGACGACCGAGACCCGGAACTGCGCCTTCACGTCGATCGTCGGATTCGCCTCGGCCGCGCTGGCCAGCCGCTTGCCGTCACGCGCCGCCAGTTCGCTTCGCAGAATGCCGTTCCGACGCATCTGCTCAAAGGCGTCGATCCGCACCTTTCGCCAGTCGTCACGCGCCTCCCCGCCATGCTTGAGCTTGCCTGAAAGATCCGGTACGTCCAGATCGATCGGGATCGTGACTGTCTGCGTGGCGCTGGGTTGCGACGGATCCTGCGTAACGGCGTCATAAAGACTCAACTCCGCCTGTCGATCGGGCAGGTAGTTCACCTGCGCGGCCGCGCTCTCGCCCGTGTCCGAGTCGATCGACTCGACGCGCTGCACCATGCCGTCGCCGTCGAACAGGAAACTGACGCGCTGCGTCCCCATTGTGGCGTCGACGCGATCGACGCCCGTGGGCACGCCCTCGGCGTCACGCGTCCCGAAGAAGTCCCAGCTGAATCCCGCCGGATCATCGACCCACGCGAGGCGGGCGTCCTCCGGAATCGCCGACATGATGATCGTCCCGATGGCGAAGACCGTCGCGGAATCAAAGAACGATCGCAGCGCGAACGCCGCCGGCGCCGCCTCGCAGCCGCCCATCGGCATCGTCGCCGCCCCCATCAGGAAGATGCAGAGAAAGCAGATGACTTTTCCCTGCCACGTCGCCGCATTGGTCCATCGCTTCCATTTGAAACATCTGTTGCGCATCGCTGAGTCCTCCGAGCGCATTCGCGCGGGCCGCTCACGATTGACGTCCGGCGTGAATGCGAAAGATCAGGCGCTCGATCGCTGCGCAGGCCCGGTCGCGTGCGACAGAGAGTCGAGCGACAGGAATTGAGAGGCGCTGCGACAGGGTCCCACAGCGGACCCGCGTGCGGCGCCAGGAAATGACGTCACTCAGGAGACTAGGCGTATTCCGCGCGCAGGCCCCCCGGAGAAACCCGGACGCCAGGTTTCACATGGAATTTCGAAGAACTTCGATGAAACGGTCGGTCGGTCTCTATTCGCCGAGCTGCCCCGGCGTCATCCCGACGTCCACGATGCTGCACGCCTGAATCGGCTGCAGCCCCAGCGCCTTTGCCGACGCGATCAACTCATCGCTCTCGGCCCCGGGGTTGACCCAGAATTCGTCAGGCGCGACGGCGGCGACATCCGCCAGCACGCCCATCCCGATCGCCGGCGGCAGGTACATGGAAACGCGGTTCAGCTTCACGGGAATGTCCCGCAGGGATTTGAACACCGGCCGTCCTTCGATCTCCCCGCCTTTGGGATTGACGGGATAGACCGTCCAGCCCTGCCGCTCATGGGCTCGGATGCTCTTGTTGCTGAACTTCGATCGATCGGCCGAGGCGCCGAGTACGGCGACAGTCTTGGTTTCCATCAATGCGGACCTCATCAGGAAGCTGCTCAGAACCACGTTCATAGGGGCATTGTAGGCGTCTCTTCGGCCCCGTCATGGAGGGCCCGCCCCCGCCGCCCTTTGCCCGGGACACGTCTCAACGTCCGAGAACCCATGGCCAGCTCATCCCGTCCCAAACGTCCGCCGATCAACCCTGTGGAAGTCCGTCCGCCGCCACGACGGCGGGGCCGACTCCTGGGAAACCGACGCGAAATGTCCATTGGCGCCTGCGAATCCTGTGACTCCGTCAACCGGCTGCTCTCCGCCGCCGGCTCGGGGCTGATTCGCCATTCGGCGGCCCTCTCTCGGCCAGGTGAGGCTCAGAAGCCAGGCGCCATCCGCGACGAGCCTGTCGGCAAATCTGAGCTGTCAGACGACGAGCTCGAACAGGTGCGCAAGCTCGAGGAGCGCGACACCGAGGTCCGCCGCCACGAACAGGCCCACGCCGCCGCGGCCGGTCCCCACGCTCGCGGTGGCCCCAAGTTCGAATTCGAGACGGGCCCGGATGGCAGGCAATACGCCGTCGGCGGCGAAGTCAGCATCGATACGTCAAAGGCGGAATCGCCCGAAGCGACGATCGCCAAGGCCCAGCAGATCCGCCGCGCCGCGAACGCCCCGGCGGAGCCATCGAGCCAGGACCGCGCCGTCGCGGCCAAAGCCACGCAGCTCGAACAACAGGCCCGCCGCGAACTCCGCGAGGCGCAACAGGCGGAAAGCGCCAACCCGACATCGAACGCCGATTCCGACGACGGCGCCGGTCTGTCGCCCGCCAATACAACACGCGCCCGCATCGCCAGCATCTACGCCGACGCCGCCGCCCCGCCCCCCGCATTCAACCCCGGCAGTTTCATCAACGTCGCCGTCTGATCCTCACTCAGCCGACGTAACGCGCCTTCAGCTCGGCGAAGAACGCCATTGGTTCGACAACCCGCGCCATCCATTCGACGAACCGCGCCACCACTCCGACGGACTGCGCTAATCCAAATCGGCATTCGCCCCCGCACGCCGACGGCGTGCAACACGACAACCCGGGGTCAGCGCAGACCCCGAAGCGGTCCAGCGCAACCCCGGGTCCATCTCAAAATACCTGATCAAGCCCTGAAAGGGCGTTACAGGCCCCGCGCGCCAGATCGCACAAGAAAATCCGGTACGAACGAGAACCATTCGCCCGCCCCTCCGGTCTAAACTCATGCAATTGGAAAGTGGAGCCACGATTGGGCGAAACAAGCGACGAAATCCTGCTTCGACGCTTCCTCGACGGCCGGAAGTCCGCGTTGGGAGAACTCGCGCGACGATATGAAGCCCCCCTCCTGGGCCTCGCGCGAGGACTCCTGCGCCATCGCGACGAACTCGCGCGGGACGCCATCCAGGAAACATGGGTCCGCGTGATCCGATTCGGCCACACGTTCAACGGCGACGCGGGACTCAAGACCTGGATCTATCGCATCGCGATCAATCAATGCCGAGACCTCGCCAGGCTGAATCAGAGACACGAGACGGCAAACGATGATGAGAACAAAACAGAATCACGCGCGTCAACGACAAGACCCGACAACGCCGCCATCGAGAGCGAGCGAGACGAACGCATTCGGGCGGCGATTGACGATCTCGACGACGCCAAACGCGAGATCCTGCTGCTCTGTTATCACGAGGGAATGACGCACAGTGAAGCCGCCGCCGCTTTGGAGATCCCCATCGGCACGCTCAAAAGCCGGCTGCACGCGGCCCTGAACGAACTTCGCGAGTCACTGGATCGGGAGGCGCTATGACAACGCCCATCGACAACCGAATCGAATCGATCCTCCGCGAGATGACGGCGGAATCGAAGGACAAACCTCGCCTCTGGCAAGTCGCCCTGCGGAGCGCTTCCCGCAAGTCAACGCGGAACGCGCTGCAAAGGTCGATACTGAAACTTGCGAATCGACCCCTCGCGACGGCCGCCTCCCTCATCATTGCCACATCCGTCACGATCGCGGCGATCGCCTTCGCGATTCCCTCGCTCTCCGGTCGGTCCGCACGGGCGACGAGAGCGGAGGTGCGAGCGCAGGTAAGCTCGTTGACTGTCGACGAGTCCGGCTTCCGATATGACGCCGGCGGGCTCGTCGGAAGAGACCAACTCACGCTTCGCAGCCCCCTCCAGCCCTACTACGATACAAACGTCGACGGCGTCTCCGACCTTTGGGGCGCGATTCGATCCTCTGATACGACGCCAACACAATTTGTCTGCCCAAGCATGGGAAATTTCTACGCCGACGCTAAGGATGAAGTCGCGTACAAGTCCGATCTCAGAGGCCTCGGCGAGGAAATGAGAATCTACTCGGCCGATGCCATCCGCGAGTCCCTCATCGCGAATGATGAAAACTCCGACAAGACTGGCCCCGCCGACCGTTGGCTGGCGAACGGCGCCGCGAGCCAGGCGCCGGCCCGCAACGACGCGTCCGCCGGGCGCCAGGTCATCCGCCGCGCCACGATCGAGCTGAAGACGAGCGACGTCCGCGGCGCCTTCCTCAAGGTCCAGCAACTGCTCGAAGTAGGACACGGCGAGTACATCGAGAACTCCGGCATCCACGGCGCGGACGATCGGATGACGGCGAATCTGACGCTCCGCGTCGCCGCCATTCGCCTCAGCGACGTCCTCAACCAGCTCCGCGAACTCGGCGAAGTCGTCAACGAAAACATGATCGGCGAAGACGTCACGATGCGGGTCGTGGACATCGAGGCCCGCCTGCGCAACGAGCGACAGGTCGAGGCCGAAGTCCTCCAGCTCCTCGAAACCCGCAAGGACGCCCCGCTCGAGGAGATTCTCAAACTCCGGCAGTCCCTCGCCACGATCCGCACCAACATCGAACAGATGACCGGGCAGCGCGAACAGCTCGCCCGACTCGTCTCCCTCTCGACGATCCTCGTCCTCATCCGCGCCGGTGATCCGCCTCCCGCAGAATCCCCATCGCTCTGGAACGACTTCGTCAATGCGCTGTCGAAGGCGTGGCGCAACGGCGTCGGCTTCCTCGGCGCCGCCGTCGCGACCATCATCAGCGTCCTCATCGGTGGCCTCGTCTTCTGGATCGCCATCATCGCCACGCTCTTCGCGGTGCGACGTCGGCTCCGCAACAAGGCTCAGAACTGAAAGTAGATAAACGGCGCCGCGTGCTGCGGATGGAAGATCACGATTGCCAGCACCCACATGGCATAGGCGGGACCGGCCAATATCGCCGGCAGCCGAATCCCCGGCCGTCCGCGTCGAACCCACTCGCCATGAATCTGCAGCCCCGCCAGAATCGCGAGCAGGATGCACATCGGCCATTTGTCCATCAGCCAGATCGGATTCGCCGGCGATGACGGAATGAACAGATGTGTCACAAAATAGGTCGCAACGCGGAGCGCCTCCAGCGTTGAGCCGGGCGCGCCTGTGTCCGGATTGACAACTGGCTGGCAGCGGAAGAAGACCCACGCAATGTTCACGACAAGGAACGTTGCCGCCCACGCCGGGATCTTTGCCAGCGCGCCGCGAGGCGCCTCGGCGCGTTCGTCCGTCCCCATCAGCCAGCCATACGCCTTCTGAACGATCAGCGCGGCGCCGTGAATGGCGCCCCAGACGACGAACGTCCAGCTCGCTCCGTGCCACAGCCCCCCCAGCAGCATCGTCAGCATCAGGTTTCGCGCCGTCTTCCAGCGCGAACCGCGCGAACCGCCCAGCGGTATGTACAGGTAATCGCGCAGCCAGCTCGACAGCGAGATGTGCCATCGCTTCCAGAAATCCGACAGGCTCGTCGCCAGGTAGGGACTCGCAAAATTCAGGCACAGCTCAAACCCCAGCAGCTTCGCCAGTCCAATCGCCATGTCCGAATAGCCGGAGAAATCCCCGTAGATCTGGCCCGCGTAGCAAAACATCCCCAACCACAGATCGACTGTCGTGTGCCGCTCCGGGTGCGCGAAGACGCCGTCCACCATCGTCGCGAGGTTGTCCGCGATCAGCACCTTCTTCGTCAGACCGATGAGAATGAGCATCAGGCCCGTATCGACGTTTCGCCATTCGAATCGGCGACGCGTCGCAAGCTGCGGCAGGAAGTCGCGCGCCTTGACGATGGGGCCCGCCACAAGCTGCGGGAAGAAGGCGACGAACAACGCGAACTTCAGAAGTGAACGCTCCGGCTCGATGCGTCGTCGATAGACGTCGATCGTGTAGCTGAGCGTCTGAAACGTGTAGAAGCTGATGCCGACGGGGAGAATCAGACCCAGCGTCCGCGTATCCGCCCGGAATCCGATCTGCGTCACCAGCGTTCCGAAGGAATCAATAAAGAAGTCGGCGTACTTGAAGATCGCCAGCACGCCCAGGTTGCCGATCAGGCTGCACACGAGCAGCGCCCTGCGACGCCTCGCCGATTCCGTTCGGTCCATCCACCCGCCAACGATGTAGTCAAGCAGCGTGGAACCGATGATGAGCGTGACGAGCCACGGATTCCACGCCATGTAGAACGCGTAGCTCGCGACCAGCAGCATCGCGTGGCGACTCCGATCGTCGCGCAACGCCCAGTAAAGCGCAAACACGACGAGGAAGAAGCCGGCAAATGGCAGACTCGCGAAGCTCAAGGTCCGAGCGCCCCCTCCTCGCGGCCCGACGCGAAGACGGGACCGTCCGCGTCCAGCAATCCTGTCGCGACAATCTCCGACGCCACGAACCCGCTGATCCTTCGCGCCAACCCCAGTCCGGCGTGGGACTCATCAAGGTAGTCCGCGTTGCGACGATCCGGACTTGCCGCCGTCCCGTCCACAAAACGGACGCGACGCCTTGAACAGGCGTCGGCAATCGCGGCTTTCATTGCCGGCTCGACGTCGCGCCATCGCGACGTTGTCCGCGGGCTGTTTGGCAGGTAGCACACAACGAGTGGAATTCCTGTCGCTCGCAGATCGTCGAGCAGGCGATTGAAGGCGCGCATCGACGCCCCGCCCGGCTCGAAGACAGGTATGCTCCCCTTCTGCACGAAGGCGTCACCGTCCTCGTCAATCTGCTGCTGAAGATTGCGCATCCGCTCATTGAACAGCCAGGGATGCTCATAGCCATCCGGCGTGCAGGATTCAGCGACCATCTCGCGGCGCTCGCGCGCCAACTGGGCGTGCTTCGGAAACACAGCCACAAGTCGCTCCTGCAACCAGAATTTCAATTCGAGGCCCCGGCCGAACGCGCCCCACGCCCGTGACAGGCGCCCCTCGAAGTAGTTCGACGCCATCTCGTTCGACCAGCCGTTCTCCAGCGTGTGGTCCACGAAATCCCGCGCGCCGAAGAGTGAATACGCCGCGTAGGTTGGCGCGTTGTCCTCTCGTACGCCCGACGCGTTCACGCCCAGCACGATCAGTCGCGGCTGGGTACGCGCCAGCGCCTTCCGCGCGATGAATCGCCACTCCACGACCTTGCTTGCCGGAATCCCCAGGTTGAACGCTCGCAGCCCCGTGGCGCGCTCGAACTCCGACGGCGCCATGCCGTAGGCCGTGCGCGATGAACCGAGGATCAGTATGTCCGGGGGATCAATGCGGGACTCGACCGTCCTGAGCTTCCGCTCGATACGGTCCATCTCGTAAATGCTCAGGGACGCGTCATTCGTTCGAACGACAGCGTCAAACGCCGCGAGCGTCGCCAGGAAACCAATCGCAATCATGATCCGCCGAGTCATCGTCTCCGACGAATATCGACGCGATCACGACGGATTCGAGAGACGCGCAATCCCTGCGCCCCATCGCGCCAGACGCTCTCGGGAGTCTCCAGACCGCTGAACCTATCCGACCGGCGCCAGTCGAACGCGTCCCGCCTCATCCTTTTCGAGTCGGAATCGCACGTGACGCGGATCCTGCCCGAGCAGCAGATCCATGCCCTTCGCCTGGCATTCCGCCAGCAGACGGCGCTTGTTCTCCATGTTCTCGAAGGGCAGCAGGTCATACGCCATGTTGTAGCGCAGACCGACATGGGCGGACGTCGGCATGAGGTCCGCCGGCAGCAGCAGCGACTGGCCGCCCCCCGTAAACACGACGCCCTGCTGGTGGCGCGTGTGCCCCGGCAGCAGGCGGACGGAAACGCCCGGCGCAATCTCGGCGTCCCCCGTCACGAGCGACAAGACCTCCGCCTGCTCCAGCGGCGCCAGGTTTTCCTCGCGATACGTTCCAGTCATCACGGCGTGCGCGTGAATCGCATCGTCCCACTCGCCCCATTGCGCGACATACTCGGCCCTCGGAAAGGTCGGAACGTAGCCGCCATTGCCGTCGGCCATCGTCCCGCCGCCGGCGTGGTCGAAATGCATGTGTGTCAGGATCACGATGTCGATCGACTCGCGCTCGACGCCGATCGCCGCCAGCGAGTCCAGGATCCAGTAGTCGCCAAACGAAAAGAAGCCGCGCTCCTTCTCATCGTACTTGGAGGGCGCCCCGCAGCCCGACTCGACGAGGATTCGTTTGCCGCCCGTTTCCACGAGGAAGCAACTCGTCGCCAGCGGAATCCGATTGCCGTCGTCGACGTCCACGAGCCGTGACCACAGCGGCTTCGGGATGATCCCGAACATCGCCCCGCCATCCAGCGACAGCCGGCCGCCATCGAGGATCCGAATCGTCATGTCGCCCAGCCGAATCTCCGGCGGCGACGCCACAGCGCCCTGTCGTGCCTGATCGCTCATACCCCGCTTTGTACCCCAAGCGGCCCCCAAACGGAATCAAAACCCGCCCCCCCTTGTGCCACTGCTCTAAAGCAGTGATCGTGGGCGACATGCACGCCCACCCTCAGGTCGGCGTGTCGCTGCGTCGCCGTTCACATCGCCAGAATCCACATCGTCGATATAATCGCCCCGCGCGGCCGAAATCGCCGACAGTCGTCGGCAACGCCGCACGAAATGACAGAGCATCACGCGCGACGAGCGGGTCGCGCGCTCGAAGATTCGACACCATTGACGACGGGAGAAGCCCCATGCTGCTGGCGGAAAAACTTGCCAACTGGACGCACAAACTGAAGTACACAGACCTCACGCCCGAAGCCATTCACGAGACCAAGCGACGCTTCATCGACTCACTCGGCACGGCACTTGGCGCCTACAAGGGAACGCCGGCCACGATCACACGACAGACGGCCCTCAACCTGCCGAAGGCCAAGGCGGGTCACGGCGCCGTCGTCGTCGGCACGAAGCATCGCACGACGCCGGACATGGCCGCCTTCGCCAACGGCGCCCACATCCGCTACCTCGACTTCAACGACACGTATCTCAGCAAGGAACCCGCGCATCCGTCCGACAACATCGCGGCGACACTCGCTGTCGCGCAGGACGCCGGCCGCTCCGGCAGGGACCTCATCCTCGCCACCGTGATCGCCTACGAAATCCAGTGCTCGATGTGCGACGCGGCGTCGCTCCGGGCGCAGGGCTGGGATCACGTGACCTATGGCGCCTTCAGCGCCGCCCTCGGCGCGTCCAAGCTCTGGGGCCTCAAGGCCGACCAGATGGTCCACGCCCAGGGCCTCGCCGGTGTCTGCAACATCGCGACGCGACAGACACGGACCGGCCAGATCTCCATGTGGAAGGCCTGCGCGTTCAGCAACGCCTGCCGCAACGCCGTCTTCGCCGCCAACCTCGCGCGACAGGGCTTTACCGGTCCGCACGAGATCTTCGAAGGCCCCAAGGGCGTCTTCAGGATGCTCACCAACGGCAAGTTCGATCCGAAGCTCGGCAGCAGGAAGTCGGGCTACATGATCAATAAGACTTACATCAAGTTCTGGCCCGCCGAATACCACGCCCAGAGCTCGATCGACGCCGCCCTGCAACTCCGCGCTCAGTTCATGGCCGACGGCTATAAGCCGGCGAATATCAAATCGCTTCACATGGAGTCCTTCGAGGCCGCCGTCTCCATCATCGGCTCCGAGCCCGAGAAGTGGCGCCCGACGAGTCGCGAAACGGCCGACCACAGCATGGGCTACATGACTGTCGCCGCCCTGCTCGACGGCAAGCTCGATCGCGACTCCTTCTCCCCGAAGAAGTTCAAGGGCAGGAAGTACCTCGACCTGCTCGATCGCACGACGATCGCCGAGGCCGCAGACCTCAACAAGGGCTACCCCGACGGTATCCCCAACCGCCTCATCCTCACGATGAACGACGGCAAGAAGTACACGCTGATGGTCAAGTACCCCCGCGGCCACGCCGGCAACCCCATGACGGACGACGAAGTCGAATCCAAGTTCCGCGGCCTCGCCGACGGCGTCATCCCGAACGCCCTGCAGAACAAACTGCTCGATTCGATGTGGAGCCTCGACAAGGCGAAAGACGTCAAGACACTCTGGCAGTTCAACGTGAAATGACGTAGGTCGGGTCATCGACCCGACCAACAGACGACTACCACGCCAAAGGCGTGAAAAAAGACAACCCGGGGTCAGCGCAGGTCGCCCCGCGACCCAGCGCGACCCCGGGTTTTTCATTGCGACAACGCCCAGGCCCTGAAAGGGCGCCACCAAACAACCGAGGTGTAAAAAAGAAAACGACGGGCCCAGGCCCGCCGTTTTCACCCCACTCCACGATAACGAATGTGCGACGCGTCTAGACGACGGCCGCCTCCTCCTCCTCTTCCTTCACGAGCTCTAACTGCAGAAGCGCCGCAAACGCCGCCTTCTGCTCCGCTTCTTTCTTACTGGGTCCCCAGGCCCCCGGAAAGCGCTGCTGCCCGATTCGCACAGCCACTTCGAAACACTTGCTGTGATCGGGCCCCTTCTCGTCCAGAAGGTCATAGGACGGCGTGATGCCGAGTTCCTTCTGACTGTAATGCTGCAACTGTGACTTGAAATTCTGCTGATGCTCGCAGGCCGCCGCCACTTCAATGAACGGTGTCATGTAACGCAGGATCATCGTCCGCGCCGCGTCCAGCCCCGCGTCCAGCGCGACCGCCGCAACAAGCGCCTCAAAGACCGCCGCCATGACGCTCGTCGGCAGCTTCGCACGGCCCGATATTCCATTGCCCAGGAAGAGGCAATCCTCGAGACCGATCTGCTCCGACACCTTCGCGCACGTTTTCCCGGAGACGACGGTCGACTTGATCTTTGTCAACTCGCCCTCGAGGTAATCGGGGTACGTGTCGTAGAGGTACTGGCAGACGACCATCCCGAGAATCGAATCGCCCAGGAACTCCAGCCGCTCGTTGCTTTCGAGCCTGGACGCCGCAATCGACGCGTGTGTCAGCGCCGATTCGAGCAGGGATGGATTGGAAAACCGGATGCCGATCGCATCCTGACAACGATTCAGCGCATCGTCGCGCATAGACGAGAACCTACCTAATACTCAGCATTCGAATCAGGCGGGTGGCGAAAGCCGCTCGAGACTCCCTCGACCGGAACGGATTTCGGCAGCAGCCTGTGCGCAAAGCCGGATGTTGGAATCCACCCGTGAACACTTCACGCCTTTTCCACTATACTCTCGGCCGTTTCGAGATTCAACATTATCCGCAGCCCCAGGCGCACGAATGACGACGACCACATCACAGCCACTCGACCAGCTCCCCTTCCTCACGCCCGATATCGCGCCCATTCGCGCCGCCATCAAGCGGCGCTATGAGGATTTCCGCGTCGAGGAGATTCCGGCCTATGAGCCCTGTGGCGAAGGAACACACGTCTATTTCAGGATCGAAAAGGCGGGTCTCGCCACGATGCGCGCCGTCCACGACATCGCGAGGGCGCTCGGTGTCCCCGCTCGCGACATCGGCGTGGCGGGCCTCAAGGACGCCCGCGGTGTTACCGTACAAACCCTGAGTCTCGAACACTGCGATCCCGAGCGCATTCGAAAACTCGACATACCGCGTATCAAAGTGCTCGACGTCTCGCGCCATGGCAACAAGCTCAAGATCGGCCATCTCCGTGGCAATCGATTCGTCCTCCGGTTGCGTGATGTCGACGCCGATCGCCTCGACGATCTGCGCAGCGCCTGCGAAACGCTCGCGAAACGGGGCGTCCCCAATTACTTCGGCCAGCAGCGCTTCGGCCATCGCGGTGACACATGGCGCATCGGCCGCGCCGTGCTCAAAGGTGACGCGAAGGAAGTCATCGACCTCATGCTCGGTCGCCCCACGGCGTTCGACACGGGCCCCGTGCTCCAGGCCCGAAAACTCTACGAGGCGGGCAAGTACGAGGAAGCCGTCAAGACGTGGCCCTATGGCTTCCGCGACAATCGCAAGCTCGCGAAGCAGATGGAGAAGTATGGCGGCAAGCACAACAAGGCCTTCCGCACCATCGACAACCGCATGCTCAAGTTCTTTGTGAACGCCTATCAGTCGCACCTGTTCAACCTCGTGCTCGCGAGACGCATCAACGAGATCGACCAGGTCCGGCTGGGCGATCTCGCCTACAAGCACGACTCAGGGAGCGTCTTCCGCGTCGAGAACCTGGACGCCGAGGCGCCCCGCGCCGCCGCCGGCGAGATCTCACCCACGGGCCCCCTCTACGGTGGCCGCATGACACGGACCGACGGCGTCCCCTGCGAAATCGAAGACGATGTGCTCCACGACGAACTCGTCAATACGGAGGACTTCAACAAACTCCGGCGGATGAAGATCCACGGTTCTCGACGACCTTTGCGCTTCTTCCCGCGGGACCTCGAGATTGACAACGGGACCGACGAAGACGGCTTCTACGTCGAACTCCGATTCGCCCTCGCCTCCGGCTGCTACGCCACGATGCTCCTCCGCGAAATCTGCAAGAGCGAACTCGCCGAAGGCCTTGACGAAGACGAGGCCGATTCCGCAACCTCGGGGGACGATCAGGGCTGACCCGCGATGCACGTTGACCTGCTGCGCGACACTGCAAAGACAATGCCTCTTCACGCGAAGCCTGCGAGTGTGAAGAGCGCGAAGATATGGCATTGCAAATACAGGAGTGTCGCCCCGCTGTCCGAATACAGGAATCTGCGCGCACTCTGCATCGCCACGCATCCGGATGACAACCTTGAAATGCTGCGAGGGCTTCAGCGTCTGGAATGGCTGAAGATCATCCATCTGCCAAAGGTCAGAGACCTCACTCCGATCGCCGACCTCGGGAAACTGCAATCCCTGTCGCTGCAGACGCTGCCGGGTTGGGACGCCTCCGGAAAGACCACGACGATCGAGTCTCTGGCGCCGCTCAAAGATCTGCCCAGGCTGCGTCATCTCGAGCTGTTCGGGATCCGCCCGCCTGACAAGTCGCTCGAAGCCCTGCATGATTGCCGCCATCTGAAATCGGCGCGATTCAGCAAGTTCGGGAAGCTGGCGACGAAGGCGTTCTATGAAGCGGTCGGCGCCTCCAACGACTTCATGCCTGAGAGCCCATTGATTCCCGATTGATCCGTGAGGGTCAGCCGAGCGCTCCATCCGCCTCGCCAACAACGTGCGAAAATGGCCCCGGGCGGCGCTCGATCCTGAATGGAATCGAAACACCGCCCGGTCCGCCCACCGCAAGTCAGCTTTCAGCGCAACCTACGACTGCACCTTCGCCCAGTGCGCCTCGGCCTTTGGCAACAGCGACGCCGCGTCGCCCGCGTCCCACAACGCCTTCGCGTCCACATTCTCATTCTTCAGAAACAGCAGCAACCGATCGTTCACAATCCTGAAGCTCGTCGGATCGACCGGAAACTTGTCTTCGACGGACATGCCGAAGGCGCACCACCCGCCGAACGCCGGAACGTATCGTTCCGGCGACTTCCTGAACGCCTCGACCTGCGCCGCGGACGTCAGGTAGTACGTCACGCCCTCATGCTCCGCCTGAAACGCCGGATCGCCGCGCTCCGCCCGCCCCGCCGTGAAATAGGACACGGGGGAATAGCCATCAAGCGCCACACCACTCGCCGGTACGTTCCTCGCCCCGACATACGCCCGACTCCGCAGTCGCGACGCCCAGAACGCGTCCGCCTTGCGCCGGACCTCGTCCGGATTCTCCTTCTCCCACAACATCTTCGTGTCGATCGAGTCGTTCTTCAGGAACAGGTACGTCCGACCTTCCACGACTTTGAAACTCGTCGGATCCGGAGTGAACAGCCCCTCGACCGCACAGCCGAACGCGCAATACCCACCATAGGCGGGAATGAAGCGCTCGGGATCGGCGAGAAATCGATCACGCTGGGGTCCGTTGACAAAGAAATAGGTCACGCCGTCGTGCTCCGCGCTGAATCTCGGCGATCCCGGATCGGCGCGATGGTTCTCGACATACGAGACGGGGCTGTACCCCTGCAGGCCCAGCGTCAGCGTCTGCTTTGTTGTCGCAGGCTGCGCGGATTTCGGCGTCGGCGGCGCCATCAGGAACGGCGCCGTGGCAATCACAACGCCTGTCGCAATCTTCACAAGAGACATCTCAAAACTCCTTATCAGTTGTCCGCGCGTTAATGCGCGAACGCCAGAATCACCAGATCCAACTAATCCACAAATCGAATTCCATACGCCTGGCACAAGGCCGCAATCGGTTCCTCATGGGGACGCATCTGCGCGAGTTCCTCCGACAGCCTGACGAAGAACTCGTCAAGACGTCCCGGCGTCAGGATCGCCAGTAACCTCGATGTCGACGTCCCCGAGTTCACGAACCCGTGGGGAATCCCCCGAGGCAGCAGCGCGCACGCGCCGGTCTCGACCGTCATCGTCTGTTCGCCAAGCGTCACGTCGATCCGGCCCTCGAGCAGGTAGACCAGCTCCTCCTCGTTCTCGTGGATGTGGAGCCCCACGCCTTCGCCGGGCTGCGACAGGAATTCGACAACGGAAAAGGCTCCGCCCGTCTGCTCACTCCGCACGCGATGTGCGAGCAGGGAACTGCCGAGATTCAACACCGGCGCCGCTCCGGGCGCCGACAGGATGGGTTCCATCGTGATCAATGTTCGCTCCTTGAAATCAGCGCGCGTCCAGCCAACTCAATGTGACGGCGCGCAGAATCTCCACGGCGCAATCGCGCCCTTTGCCCGCCACATGACGGGCGCCCATTCATTCAGGTCTCATCAGGAAGGCCGCCGTGAATCCGACGGCGCCAGGAGAGAGTCGTCACGCGAACCGCTAGAACAGCGCCATCCCCGTCCCATTCAGCGCCGCCTGCATCGGATCTCGCCGATCGCAACGTCCGGTGGCCGCATGCAGATTGTCAAAACCCATTCGCATCGTCCGCCCAGTCCCTTCGAGCGCCACCGGCCAATGCCGGGACAAACGCTCCACAACCTGGACGCGCGACGGATCCCGGCGCTTACCGGGAATTCTCGAATTCTCAATGGAATGGCAAGTTGGCTTGCCGACCTTCAGGGGGGAGGCTGTCCAGTGATTCTCCGCAGGCGGCTGAATCAACCCGAATCGCCCGGAGAGTCAGACAGCCCAATTCGACGGGCTGTCTCAGGATCCGCGACCGGATAGACGCGCTCCATCGGGACCATGAGCGCATCATTCGGCTTCGCAGAAAAGGCGATCTCCCTTTGCTCGGCCACCAGATCTGAGACATCGTCAACGCCGACAAGCCAGTCACGAGAATAAGACGCGAGGACGGCGCCTCGAAGTCCTAACTGAATTGCCCGTCGTTCAAGGGGGCCGCCCTTCGGAGAGCGATCGGGATCCCATTGAAGACGTACGGAAGAACGGGCCATCGCCGCCTTCCATTCATCGTGCGTCGTGAACACGCCGATCGAGTATGAAGATGGGACCGCCTGAGCGAGAATGTTGTCGAATGCGCATCGCTTCAGCCGAATCGCAAGGACGACCCCCTGCCCTTCCTTCTGACCCCAACCGGAGCGGTACATCATCCAAAGGAAATTCGGCTTGATCCAACTCATGCGCGAAAGGGAGAATGCGCCGCCGAAATATCCGTGCGTCGCCGCGAAATCCCCAATCTCCGGTCGATACGCCTGATAAACGACGATACTGTCGTCATCAAATTGCGCCAGAATGTGTCGCCCGGCCTTCGGGATCGAGTCCCGACGCCCGCCATAGCTTTCGAGCTGCAGTGTTGTCGCCAATCCGCCTACTCTCCTTGTGCCCGTAATCTCGCAGCGTGATGCGCGCTTCCATCTGCTGAGGCGAACAACAGAATCCCCGCCGAATTCACGCTCGTTCCGCCGCGGCGACCGTGTTCTCCAGCAGCATCGCCACGGTCACGGGCCCCACGCCTCCCGGCACAGGTGTGATCTGTGAAGCAACGCCAACAACTTCGTCGAACCTTACATCGCCGACGGTCTTCTTTTTACCATCCCCCGCGTCCACACGATGCGTGCCCACGTCGATCACGATCGCGCCGTCGCTCACGTGCTCCGCCCCGATTAACTGAGGTACCCCCGCCGCCACGAACAGCAATTCCGCACGACGTGTGTGCGCCACGAGGTCGCGCGTCCGCGTATGGCACTGTGTCACTGTCGCGTTGGCGCCGAGCAGCAGCATCGCCAGCGGCTTGCCGACAATCACACTGCGCCCGACGACGACCGCCTCTTTGCCCGTGATATCAACGCCGCTCGCCCGACAGCACGCGAACGCCGCCGCCGCAGTGCATGGCGCGAGGGCGTCGCGCCCCATCGCCAGCAGACCCAGATTTGCCGCGCCGACGCCCTCGACATCCTTCGCCGCCGCAATCCGCTGCTGCAGCGCGAACCCATCGAGCCCCTTGGGGACCGGCATCTGAATGATGACGCCGCTGACATGCGTGTCCGCGTTCAGGTCGTCCACGGCCGCCAATGCCGTCGCCTGATCGCAGCGCCCCGGCAGGACGCGCAGCTCGTAATCGATCCCCACGCCCTCGGCGTGCTTCTGCTGCGAACCCGCGTAGCTGATCGACGCCGGGTCCTCACCAATGAGCAGACACGCCAGCTTCGCGGGTCTCCCCTGCTCCCGGAGCGCCGCCGACCGCGCCGCCACGCCCTCCCGAATCCGCGCCGCCAGCGCCTTCCCGTCAATCAACGTCGCACTCATCAACACTCCCCCGTCGGGGTTCGCATTCCCAAATGAAATCCTCAGTCAGGTGACCCACCCCTTCAGGGGTGGGTTCTCGATGATCGAACACCAATCCCCACTCAATCCGCCGCGCGTCCTCGCAAATCGCCGGGTGGCCCACCCCTTCAGGGGTGGGTTCTCGATGATTGAACACCGATCCCAACTCAATCCGCCGCGCGTCTCCCCCCGATCCACAAACAAACATTCGATACCGACACCGCCAGCGCGACAATCAGCAGCCCATCCATCACCCATCGCAGCCGCGAGATCGGAATGTACGCCACGGCCACGAACACCTGCGACGCGAGAATCCCAAGGAACAGACCACGCACGCGCATTGTGGGACGAAACAGAAAGATCGCCGGCAACCCCAGCGGCAGCAGGTACCGCGCCGATACGAACGGCGCCACGGGCTCGCAATACGCCCACACGCCGTACCAGACCGCCAGTCCCAGCCACACGATCGCCAGCGGTATCCGCAGCCGCCGAAAGGCGGACACTCGAGTCGCCGAACCGAACATCGACAGGATGATCACGAAAGACACCAGCAGCAGAAGCGACGGCCCCAGCGATCGCGTCGTCGGTGTCAGCCACACGCGGATCTTCCTCAGCGCGTTTGCCAGCGTGTCGCCAGGCCGCGATTTCACGAACGCCATTCCCTCGGCGTACAGCCTGGCGTCCGCCTCGCGCTCCGACAGACCGCCCGCACGCAGTTCATTGAATCGCTGGTACGCCGCGCCGCTCAGCCCAGGGTCGTCGCGATAATTCGGGTTGTTCCCGAGGTAGAAATTCAGTCCGCCGATCGTCGACAGCGTGAACTTTCCGACGACCACCTGATTCCGCGCCATCCATCCGCCGGCGATCAGCGTCGCCGGCAGCACGATCGCGATCAGTCGCACGCCGCGTCGCGAACCCGATGGCGCACGAACGAACGCGTGCAGGGCAAACGGGATCACGATCAGCGCCGCGTTCGCGCGCGTCAGAATCGCCAGCCCCAGCAGCGCCGACACGGCCCACGGCGCCAGCCGCTGCTCGATGCGTTCCACAGGCGACAGGCAATGGGCGACGTACAGCCAGATCGCCAGCGTTGTCAGCAGCAGGGCCAGCGTCTCCGTCAGCAGTTGCGATTCGAGGTATATGAACGGCGCGTAGAACGCGGCCGTCAGTCCGGCGACGACACCCGCGCGGATGTCCGCCAGGCGCGCCGCGATGCACGCCAGACCAATCGCTGTCAGCACCCCCATCATGGCCTGCAGGATATCGACGGCGCTCAGCCAGATCTTCGCGTCCTGCGACCCGTACACAACCGACAGCAGGGCCGGGTAAAGCGGCATGCGCGTCGCCGCGTCGCCCGTCGGAAGGACGAATCGACCATCGTCCGCCAGCGACTTCGCCAGCGCGACGTATTCCTTTTCATCGTTGGAAGTCTGCTCGTGATCGAACGTGAGACTTGACGCGCCGTGCAGCAGAACAGCAGTCAGCCCGACGCAGACAAGCCACCAGGGACGTCGCCGCGTCGCATTTTCTTCAATAGAACGCGTCTCACTCACGCCGCGGATTCTATCTGGAATTGGTGATTAAAGAACCCCGCCCGCGCGCCACCGCTCTCAGCGGTGCAAGGCCGAGCGCCCACAAATCCGAACGCGCTACTCAGGCCTTCCCATCAAGCCCGGCTTCCAGCTCCTTCACGCGCGCCTCCAGCTTTTTCAGCTGGCGCGCCATGTCCGGCAGCTTTTCCATCATGCTGAAAGCGCGCATCGCCGTCTGGATCGGCATCGCCGGCGCTCCGGCCACCTTCGTATCCGCAGGGACGCTTCGCATCACACCGCTCATCGCGCCGAGCTGCGCCCGATCGCCGATTTCCAGATGCCCCGCGACGCCGACCTTTCCAGCCATCGTCACGTTGTTGCCGACCTGCACGGACCCTGCGATCCCCACCTGTGCGACGAACATGCAGTGCTCGCCCACCTTCGTGCCGTGACCGATCGTCACCATGTTGCTGAACTTCGTCCCCGAACCCACGACTGTGCGCCCCAGCGTCGCCCGATCGACGGCGCAATTCGCGCCCATCTCGACGTCGTCGCCCAGCTCCGTGATGCCGACCTGCGGGATCTTGTGCCAGCGGCCGCCAACCGGCGCGTAGCCCAGGCCATCCTCACCGATGACTGTCCCGGCGTGCAGCGTCACGCGATCCCCGAGTCTGCAGCCCGGGTAGATCACGACATTCGGATAGAGCAGGCAGTCGTCGCCGATGTCACAATCCGCAAAGATGTAGGCGCCGGGGTAAATCACGGCGTTCTTCCCGACACGCGTGTTCGCCCCGATCGTCACGTTGTGATGGATGTTCGCGTTGTCGCCAATCTGCGCCGTCTCATGAATCACGGCCCGATCACTGATCCCGACCGCCTCGTGCTCCCGATACCCGTAGATCCGGACGATGACCGCCGTCACGGCCGCATAGGGGTCCGGCGCCCGGATCACGCTCATCCCCTCCGGAATCGCCTGGTCTCTGGACACGATGACCGCCCCGGCCTTCGTCCGCCCCAGCGCCTGCTCATATTTGGGGTTCGCCAGGAAGCTGATTTCGTCGGCCCCGGCGTCCTCGAGCGTCGCCACGCCGACGACATGCTTCGCCCCGTCCCCCTCCACCGTCGATGGCATCCCGACAGTCGCCAGAAAATCCGTCAACGCGTTCAGCGAATAGCCCATTGTCTCTGAGTCCCTGTTGCGACGCCGATCCCGCCGGCGTGACTGTTCCGCCGGCGACGACCAGCCGGTCCGGCATCGTAGGCGCCCCCGTCGAGGAGTGTCAAACCACGCTTCGATTGGCGCCACGTGCGGCCAAAACGCTCGCGGCGTCCCTGGGAAACCGATATAAACGGCGCCCGACGCTGGCGAAACACAACGCAACGACCGATGCAGTATTCGATGCCCGACGACCCGAATCCACGCCCCCTCGCCACACCCACGCCGGACGAACCGCCCGACGGCTTCGCACGGCTCTGGCTTGCCATTCCGGATGTCGCCTTTCGCATCATCGGCGTCGCCGCCTTTGTCGGCTATGTCCTCTGGCGCCTCGCCGGCTACAGCCGGTACCTGCCGCTCGATAATTCGCTCTGGCGAACGCAGCCGACACAGACCGCCATTGACCTCGCTCGCAACCTGCTGATCGACCTGACCTACCTCCTGATCGTCGCCGGATTCTGCCTCCGGGTGCGCCCTGTCAAACGCCTGACGGACCCCGGCCGCATTGCGCTTGCGTTCGTCGGCGCCTTCTGGCCCTTCCTGCCCATGCTGATCGGCGCCCTCTTCTCATTCGACCCGGCCCTCAGCAAAGACTGGAACGAGTTCGTCTGGCGCCAGCCGCTCGGCGCCGTGGCCGTCCTTCTGGGCGGAGGCCTCGTCATCGCCGGTCTGCTCGTTGAGATCTGGGGCTACGCCTACCTTGTCCGCTCCCTCAGCATTGTCCCGGAGGCCCGTGTGCTCAAGGTCACGGGTCCCTATCGGTTCGTCCGACACCCGATCTACTTCGGTCAGTTCCTCGCCCAAGCGGGTGTGTGGCTCGTCTTTGCCAACACGCACGTCGTCTGGGTGACGTTCTATCTCTGCTTCGTCGCGCTCCAGCTCCTGCGAACGCGCATGGAAGATCGCGTCCTCGAGAACGCCTTCGGCGACGCCTATCGCGAGTGGAAACGACGCACCTTCTGGTTCCACTGATCCGACGCGCAATTCGCCCGAAACCGCCCTTTTTCAATACGAAATTGAATTCCGATCCGGCGCGATTGCGGCCCCTAACAAGCGCTAGTAATATCACTGATTCGCCATGACTGGCGACCGCCGCGTCTGTTTCGACGCGTAGCTACTTGCAGGAAGGAGCAAATCGATGGCGGAACTCAATCCCTTCAAAATCGCCCAGCAACAACTTGACGAAGCGGCCAAGAAACTGGGTCTCGACGCCGCAACGCATGAATTCCTTCGCTGGCCCCAGCGGGAATTCCGCTTCACGATCCCCGTGAAGATGGACAACGGGCGAACGCGTGTCTTCCACGCCTATCGCGTGCAGTACAACAGCGCGCGAGGACCGACGAAGGGCGGTCTGCGATGGCACCCGGACGAGACCATCGATACGGTTCGCGCGCTGGCCGCGTGGATGACGTGGAAGTGCGCCGTCGTGAACATTCCGCTCGGCGGCGGCAAAGGTGGCGTCACCTGCAACCCGAAGGAAATGACGGAAACGGAAAAGGAGCGACTGGCCCGCGCCTACATGCGCGCCGTCGCGCGGCAGCTCGGCGTTCATCGCGACGTCCCGGCGCCGGATGTTTACACCAACCCGCAGATCATGGCGTGGATGATGGATGAGTTCGAAATCATCCACGGCGAAAGCCATCCCGGCGTGATCACCGGCAAGCCGATCGCCATTGGCGGATCGCAGGGTCGCGGCGACGCGACGGCCCGCGGCGGCGTCTATTGCGTGCGCGAGGCGTGCAAGAAGACGGGCCTCGATCCCGCGAAGGCGTCCTACGCCATTCAGGGCTTCGGCAACGCCGGCCAGTATGCGGCGACGCTGCACAAGGAAATCCTGGGCGGTGGCAAGCTCGTCGCCGTCAGCGACTCGCGCGGCGGCGTCATCAACAAGGACGGCATCGATCCTGACGAGATCGTCCGCTACAAGCTCGAGAGCGGCAAAGTCGAAGGCTTCCCGGGGACGACGCCGATCTCCAACGAAGACCTGCTGGAACTCGATGTCGACATCATGTACCCGGCGGCCCTCGAAGGCGTCATCACGGAACGCAACGCCGGCAACATCAAGTCCAAGCTGATCTGCGAACTCGCCAACGGACCGACGACGCCCGCGGCCGACGAAATCCTGCACAAGAAGGGCAACCTGGTCCTGCCCGACTTCATGGCCAACGCCGGCGGCGTGACCGTCAGCTACTTCGAGCAGGTGCAGAACACCTACAACTACTACTGGGATCTGCCCGACGTCCATCGCCAGCTCGATCGCCGCATGACGGAAGCCTTCAACGCGGTCTATGACACGCACAAGAAGGCCAACGCCCACATGCGACTGGCGGCCTACATGGTCTCTGTCACGCGCGTGGCGGAAGCCTGCAAGCTCCGCGGCTGGGTGTAACCAAATCGGCGGCCCGCCTGCCGACAGACTGAAAAAAAGGGCCGCGATCGCACCGTCGATCGCGGCCCTTTTCCTTTGGCGCGGCCGGCCCCCACAGGATCGACACATCCGTCAGCGGATGTTCACCGACGTTTCCGCGTGGTGAACCATGCGACCGCTGACTTCACGAATCAACACATCCCGCGGAATGGGCTTCGACAGGTAATGATCGCAGCCCGCGTCGACGCACTTCTCGAGTTCCCCACGCATCGCGTGCGCCGACAACGCAATGATCTGCCCCCCGTAGGCGCGTCCTCGCAGCTCGCGGGCGGCTTCGTAGCCATCCATGACCGGCATCGGCATGTCCATGAGAATCACGCCGTATGGCGCCCCCTTGTCCCAAGCGGCCAGCGCCCGATCCACCCCCAGGCGACCGTTGCCGACGACATCGACCTCCGCCCCCGCCTGCTTCAGCATGCGCGAAATCAGGCGCTGGTTGTCTATGCCGTCTTCGACCAGCAGAACGCGCCCCGCCAGTCTCGGCAGCTCGGCGTCGATGTCGCGTTTCGCCCGACCTGCGCTCGACAGACTGCCCGCCACCAGCATCTGCACACCGTCCAGAGAACCCGTCGAGACCGACAACGTGAATTCGCTGCCAGTTCCCAGTTCGCTCTCGACGCTGACTCCACCGCCCATCAACTCCGCCAGTTGCTTCGTGATGGTCAGCCCCAGGCCGGTCCCCCCATACAGCCGCGTCATGGACTCATCGGCCTGCGTGAATGGCTTGAAAAGCCGCTCCATCTGGCTCGGCGACATGCCGATCCCGCGATCGATCACGCGAAACCTGATCAGGGACGACGCGCGATCACACTCAACGTGAATACGAACATCGCCTCCCTCGTGACTGAACTTGACGCCGTTTCCGGCGAGATTCAACAGGCATTGGCGCAATCGCGTCGAATCGCTCACGATCGTCTCAGGGATCTCCCCGATGAACTCCACTTTCAGCCTGACGCTCCGATCGACGGCGCGCGCGTTCAGAAGCTCGACAACTTCTCGCACAAGTCGATGCGGCGACACGGGCGCCCGCTCCAGCTCCATCTTGCCGGATTCGATCTTCGACAGGTCGAGAATGTCATTGATCAATGTCAGAAGGTGCCCGCCGTTGCGACGGATCGTCTGCGCCGCGTCCAGCTTGTCGGATTCCGTCGCCGAGGGTTCGATCATGACATCGGCGAATCCGAGTATCGCGGTCATCGGCGTTCGAATCTCGTGACTCATGTTTGCAAGAAACGCGCTCTTCGCACGACTGGCGGCCTCCGCGCCGCGTGACGCGCTCTCCAGGCGCACCGCGTAGTCTTCCAGTCGCTCCTGCGCCGCCTTGACGCCTCGCGAAACGCGATGGCCGTAAATGGTCACGAAACAGACCATCATCACGATCGCGCCGCCGATCACGTATTCAAGCCGCTCGATCGTGCCGGCCGCTTTGGCCTGGTCCGCGAAATTCTGCCGCTGAATCTCACGAATCTCGCTCGTGGCAGAAGCCAGAGCGCGGTTGACGCCATAGTAGGCCTTGTCCATCGCCGCCATTCGATTGCCGGCGCTCCTGAGTTCGTGGTCGCGAATGTGCCTGAGGATCGCCCGCGATTCGGCCACCTGATTCCGCATCGCCTGATCGGCGGCGTCGAGCTCCGCCGCCAGCGGTATCGCCATTGCCGGCGCGACGTTTTCCTGCAGATCCCGCCGCGCATCGGCAAGCAGGCGATTGAATTCCGCCAGCTTGATGTTGAGGGTGGATTCCGACGCGTCCGGGTCGTTTGTCTGAAACACGTCATTGCCGGGCGCGTTCACTTCCGTCGCCAGATGAGCCAGGTCCGCATACGACGCAATCCGCTGCGCCCAGACTTCGTTCGTCCGAACCGCCTCCACATAGTTCGACTTCAGCGCGTGGGTCATCGACAGACTGAGCGAGACGGTCAGAATGTCGAATCCCGCCAGAAGAAAGTACAGCAGGTGCCAGCGGGGCAATCTTGATCGTCGCGCATTCGGCGTCGTCGAAGTCAGGCTGTCGCATTGCGTGGTTGTCATCTCCCTGAAAATCGGGTGCGACTTTTGCGCGCTTGACCTTCAACGACGAACAACCGATGAACATCCGAGACGCCGCAATCTCGACGAACCGTCAGATCGCCCCGGAACTAAGTAGTTCTACTACACACCAATCTGATTTCATCATGCGACTTCCGGCATGGGTCTGCGATCAGATTCGGCGCCCCGGCAGTGAATCCGGCAGAGAGACGCGCCGATCTGTTCCACACGACCCCGGAATCTCACGAACGATGGAGCCGGCCCCGATACGCGGACCTTCCACCGAGGCGCCTTCGCGGTCCGTCCGATCTCGAAGGTCGAGTTGACACCCGATCGGCGCGGCTATCTTGTTTTCCGCGCGTGCCAGACTCTCTACCGGTGCGGCTTCTGTCGCCCCTCGCCGATTCGCGATTCAATGAGAGTCCGCACGCTGCGGCAACACCCGGCGTTGGATCGCCGGACGTCCCTTGTTAAGTTGACGCCATGTCCTCCCCCATCCACAACGCGCGGCGCTCACTCGAAGGCCTCTCCATCGGCGACGCCTTCGGTCAGCGCTTCTTCGATTCGAGAAATCTCGATCGACTGCCGCGCCGTGAACTCCCCGACGCGCCCTGGCATTGGACGGACGACACGGCCATGGCGTGCGACATCCTCCATATCCTGAACGTTCATGGCGAGATTTGCCCCGACGAACTGGCGCAACGATTCGCGGACACCTACGCCTCCGGCGACGATCGCGGCTACGGTCCGTCGATGCATCGCGTCCTTCGCGACATCGGCGACGGCGTTCCGTGGACCGTCGCCGCGGGCCGGATTCACGAAAATGAAGGCTCACTCGGAAATGGCGCCGCCATGCGCGCGGGTCCCGTCGGCGCCTGCTTCGCCGGCGATCTCGCGAAAGTCGTCGAGCAGGCCCGCCGTTCGGCGATCGTCACACACGCGCATCCGGAGGGCGTCGCCGGCGCCATTGCCGTGGCCGTGACCGGCGCCGTCGTGTGCCAGTTCCGCGACGCCCCGCCGACGGAAGTCCGCGATCGAGTGGCGGAACACTGCCTGTCGCTGACACCGCGCGGAGCGACATGGCTTGGCGTTCAGAAGGCCCTCGAGCTGGACCTCGACTTTGACCCACGAACGGCCGCGTCGGCGTTGGGCAGCGGCGCGAAGATGCGATCTGACGATACCGTCCCCTTCGCCCTCTGGAGCGCGCTTCGTCGTCTCGACGATTTCGAAGAGGCGATGTGGGACACGGTCACGGCGCTTGGTGATCGTGACACGACGTGCGCCATCGTCGGATCGATCGTGGCGTCGCGCGTCGGCATGGAGGGCATCCCACGCCTCTGGGCGAGCCGGCGCGAACCCCTGCCAGGGATTTGAATCACCGCGATCATCCAAGCGGCGCCTCATCGGCCGATTGGCGTGTCGACGCCCACACATCCCAAGTGGCGCGCCGACGCCCAACGTCGGCATGGAGACGTCGCGCGATCGAGTATTTCACTCGCCCGACGATCCGTGGATGGCGCGGCAAACTCCGCGAAGCGCCGCCGCAAACGTGGCCGCATGACGAACGCGTTTCCACAATCAGCGCTTGAATCACCTCACGCATTCGCCTATGCTTGCATACGGAATGAGTGGCCGGGGACGGCGTGGCCGAATCCCCAGACAAGTTGTCGATCGTCTTCGCAAATGGCGCATCGCGTGCGCGCAGACGATCCGTGCGGACTCGACATCGTCGAGCCGCGGAGGCCGCTCATGTACACGCTGCGCTTCAGCTTTGCATCGATCGTTTTCGCCCTGTCCATCGCCTTGAATTCAACTGCCACTGCGGACAACTGTCCGCCCTACTCGTATTACCCCCCCGTCCTCGAGGATAGCTACGGGACGATCGTCGGCGGCTACTTCGACGTCAATGAAGACGGCGTCCCGGACATCGTCGATCGCAACGGCGAATACGCGCTGATGTCCGACGGTCACGCCGGACTCGATCGCGTTCGACTCACGAATTCATCGCTGCACGTCAGCGCCAGCTTCCTCGGCTATTTCCAGAGCTCCAATGGCCTTGAAGTCGTGTCGCTGGCATGGAGTCATGGCGACATGTATCTCCTGTTCTTCAAGTCGAATACGGAAGGCGAACGCGTCCTCTACGATATACGGTCTCTGGGAACCGATGATGATTTCATCGGCGGCGACGCAAGCCTGCCGTCAAGCCCGTCAACTTCGCAGATGTTTGGCCAAGTCGCCTACGTCCTGCTCCATGACGGCGTCAGCGAGTTGCATTTTCAGCTTGCGGACCAGGGTGGATTTCGGACGCCTGAGTACATTCTGGACCTCCCTTTCGAAGCCCACGCCCCGCGACTTGCGGATCTCAACGGCGACGGCGGAACCGACCTGCTCGTCCGTGACGGGGAAAACAACATCGTCACCATGCTCCGCACCAACACGCCGTATCCCACAACCTTCGACACGTCGTTCAACCTGGGAAGCGACTACAGCGATCTGTATTTCCATGACCTGGACCATGATGGCGTCGTTGAACTCGTCTTCGTCACGGACAGTTCGATCAGGATCTACAGGCGAGCGAATGATCAGTACGCGGAGTGGCGCACATACAACCATGAAACCGCAATGAAAGTGATCGGACAAGGCGATGTCGACAACGACGGAGACCTGGACTTCCTGATCAGAGAAGACAACTGCACGGGCGCCGACCCGCAAACGAGTTGCCTGCGAATCGTCTATCAATCCGGCGACTTCGAATTCAGCGCCGGCCCATCCCAGCTTGCCGGCGCCGAAGCGAGAAGCGCCGCCGTCATCGACATCAATCGCGACGGGCTGAATGACATCGTCCGATTTTCCTATCCCTCGTCTTTCCTCTACTTCGCCGATGGCCTCGGCGGATTTCGACAGGCGAGCCGGATTCCCTCAGATCTGGACGAAATTCAGGCGCCCGGAACGCTGACGGCGATCGACGTCAATCATGACGGCTTCGACGACATCATGGTTTCTCAGTACGACCCCGGATCATTCACGATTGCCGGCGACGGCGCCGGAACTTTTGCGCCGCCCGTCATGCAGACGACCTACGGCCCGGAAATCGTCCGACTCGCCGATATGGACGACGACGGCTTTGTCGACGTCGTTTGTGTCACGGAGTCCTCCGGCGCCATGGGGCCCGTGGTCGGATATGGAAACGCCGACGGTTCATTGGGACCCTTCGAAAGCCACAGCGTTGGCCCGACGTCCGGACTGAGCGGGATCGACGTCGGTGACATCGACGGCGATGGTCATCTTGACATTGCGTGCACCGCCCTGGGCGACGACCAGTTGAAAATCCTGCTCGGAAACGCTGATCGCACCTTCCAGCCCGCCATCTCCATTCCGACGCCTGACGGTCCCATGGGGGTTCGCATCGCGGACTATGACAACGATGGACTGGGAGACGTTATCACCGGCAACTATTCGGACAGGACTTTCTCGGTGTACCACTCGACAGTGGCTGACGGTGTCGTTCTTCACACGACACAGTCCGCCTCGTTCGGCGCCTGGATCCTCGCCGGCATCGAAACGGCGGACCTGGATCACGATGGATTCGTCGATCTGATAACACCCGCCCGGTATGGCTCCGTCGAGATACGCTGGGGCGACGGCTCAGGGAGGTTCTCCCAAACGACCGAGCTCGCGACGCCGTGGGACCCGGAGGCGCTGGAACTGGTGGATATCAACCTCGATGGCTGGGTTGACATCGTCAGCCATTCGACAACGGACGCCGTCGTCTTCGATTTTCTCAACCTTGGGAATCGATCGTTCGATTCGGCGGCCGCACTCGCCTCCCCCGCCCGCATCGACGGCCTCTGTATCGGCAATTTCGACGATCTTGGCGATCTCGACATCGCCGTCAACGACGGCAACGGCGTCTATCTCTACCTCGCCGACACCTGCGAACTGGAATCCGCCGTCCCGGGTGACACCAACGCCGACGGCCTGCTCACGCCCGACGATGTGCCCGACTTTGTCGCCATCCTGCTCGACCTCGGAGGTTCCCCCGGCGCGCGCAAGGCGGCGGACATGAACGAGGATGGCGTCAACGACGCATTGGACATCACGCTTTTCGTTTCCTGCCTGCTGAATGGCGGATGCGAATGAGGTGTCGCTGACGACGAGCGCAACTGAATCCATTGCGGGGACACCCGCACAATCGGTCGCTGGTCGAGCGCCTTCGGCGAACCAAACTTGAATCACACCGCCCGATGGCCTAAGCTCGACTACGGAATGAGCGGCCGGGGACGGCGTGGCTGAATCCCCGGACAGATTGTCGATTGTCTTCGCAAAGGGCGCCCTTCGTCCGCGAAGACAATCCATGCGGGCTCGACATCGTCGAGCCGCGGAGACCGCTCATGTTTGCGCTGCGCACCGCGATCACCTCTTTCGTGTTGATCGTGTCGTTCACACATTTCGCTCCGACCCTCGCAGACAACTGCCTGCCGTATCGGTACTACCCGCCGACAGCCCCGGTTGGCGCCGGCGAGGTCGTCGTGGATCAAATCGACATCGATCACGACGGAACCCCGGAACTCCTCTCCAGGTATGGCGTGTACGCCTATTCGCCGGACAACCAAGGCGGCCTGATCCCCATTCGCCTCCTTAACACTTCACTCCACATCCTCGATATCGCTCCCGGCTATCTCGGTTTTGATCACGATCTCGACATAGCCTCCATCGCGAAGTCAAACGAGTACGACTACTACGCGCTCTACTTCAAATCGGAGGGCCCCGACCAACGGCTTCTGGAGGATGTCGCCTACCTTGGCGACAAGGACCACATCGGCGGCGCGGTCGCGCATCTCCCATCCGGCTCGGAGTTGTATCCATACGGCCAGCTGATCTATCTTGTGAACGAATCCGGCGCCTGCAACATCCACACGCGCGTCATTGGTCCCAGCGGATTCGCCACGTTCACGCAGCCCACACAACTCGACTTCGAGGCCTACTCACCGCAACTGGTCGATCTCAACAACGACGGTCATCTCGATCTCCTCGTGCGAAGCGCCAGCGGTGAGATCGTCACTTTCCTGCGGAATGCCCTGACGATCGCAGGCGACATTGACGCGTCCTTCCCGATAGCCAGCTATACCCCGCCGCGCTTTGTCGACTATGACGGTGATCAGATTCCGGAACTAACCTTCGTTGATGGTCCCTACCTCAGGATCTTCAGGCGTGACAGTGAGGGCTACGCCGAGTGGCGAACCTACGACCACATGCGCAATCTCCGTATCGTCGGTCAGGGCGACGTCGACAACGACGGCGACATCGACTTCATCATTGACGATGGTTCCTGCACGAACCCTTCCGGGAATCCCGGCTGCGTACGGATACTCCAACAGACAGACATCGCCACGTTCGTCTCCAGCACGTCGATGCAGTCGAGCGCGCTTCCGACAGGGGCGGCCGTCGTTGACCTGAACGCCGATGAGCTTCCCGATATTGCCATCTTTGCAGGCGCTGGCGTTACTTTCCACATCGCGGATGGCCCGGGCGAGTTTCCGCCTCCTCTTTCCCTCGGGCTCAACACAAACGTCATCGGATCCCCTGGCCTGCTGACGACGCTCGATGCGAACCACGACGGGCTCGATGACATCCTCGTATCACAAAGCTCGGGCGGCGGAACCTTCATCGTTGAGAACCACGGCGACGGCGAATTCTCTCAGCAGATCTACCAGACGACTTACGCACCGAAAGTCACGAGAGTCGCCGACATGGACGAGGACGGATCTGATGACGTCGTGTGTGTGATCGATACGTCGACAACGCCCGTCGTGATCGGTTACGGCGCCCCCGACGGAACGCTGGGACCCTTTGATTCGGATCCCGCGTGGGAGGCGCGACTGTCGACGGGTGTGGATGTCGGCGATATCAACGGGGACGGTCATCTCGACATCGCCTGTGTCCAGTTCTCCTACGATCGCCTGACCATTCTGCTCGGGAATGGAGATCGAACTTTCCGCGCCCCCCTCGTCTTCGACACGGGAGATGGTCCAACGAATGTCAGAGTCGCTGACTTCAACAACGATGGCCTTGATGATGTCGTTACCGGGAATTACCGCGCCGGCTCCTTCAGCGTGTTCCTCGCTTCGGCGCCGGAGACGCTCAGCTACCACTACGGCACGTGGGCACGATTCGGCAATGGCGTCTCTGCGGATATTGAAGTCGCGGACTTCGATCAGGACGGCTTTGTGGATCTCGTGACGCCCTCCGGTTCCTGGGGCCCCGAGCTTCGATGGGGCAACGGCGGAGCGTACTTCACCTACCACGACGAACTTGATGCGCCCGCCGGGACCGACTCGCTGCACCTGGCCGATCTCAATCGCGACGGCCTGACGGATATCGTCTGCTTCAATGATGGCGCCAAAACGATCTCGGCGTATCTCAATCTTGGAAATCGCGCCTTCGCGGCCCCCGTTCAGTTCGCAGTTCCCAGCCCCGTTCGCGGCCTTTGCATCGGCGACTTTGATGGCCTGGGTGATCTCGACTTCGTAATCAACAACGGCCACGGTCTCTATCACTACTTCGCCGACACCTGCGAACTCGAATCCGCCGTCCCGGGTGACACCAACGCCGACGGTCTGCTCACGCCCGACGACGTGCCGGGTTTCGTCGCCATCCTGCTAGACCTCGGAGGTTCTCCCGGCGCTCGCAAGGCGGCGGACATGAACCAGGACGGCCTCAACGACGCCACGGACATCACGTTGTTCGTCGCCTGCCTGCTGAACGGTGGATGCGAATGAGGCGTTGCTGACGACGAGCGCAACTGAACCC
>Ga0116151_10000484_pt1 | contig 36321 bp, 25 predicted proteins | sample AD_UKC117_MetaG_FD_89893 | JGI IMG/M metagenome (GOLD analysis project Ga0116151, IMG submission 89893) | Active sludge microbial communities of municipal wastewater-treating anaerobic digesters from Hong Kong - AD_UKC117_MetaG | ecosystem: Engineered > Bioreactor > Anaerobic > Digestate...
CGCCGCGAAGGCGTAGACGCCATGATCGACGAGGTTCACGGCGAGATCGATGTAGCCGTCTGTCGAGGTGAAGAAGTCGCTCCGATTGGGGCCGATGTTCAGATGGAGCAGCGGTATGGCGACAAAACAGAAGACCGCGCGCACGATCAGCGCTGCCAGGAAGACCCAGACGAGTTGACGCCGATTGGTTCGCGATTCGGTTCGCATCGTCTTATCGATCGCTCCCGGCAACGGCGCCCGTCAGCGGCGCTTCGGGTTTTGCCGATTGGTTGGTTCGCGCCGTCCTGCGCGAGGCGTCATCGTTGGAAAGGCCGCTGAGCGCCACAGACCACTTGGCGGCGACCGCCGCCGTCGATGCAAACTCGGTCACGATTCTGCGCCCGTTGGCGCCCATGCGCGCGAGTGTCGCATCATCGTCGAGCAGGGCGTCGAGCTTCGTCGCCGCCGTATCGTATTGCTCCGGATCGATCACGACGCCCGTGCCGCCTTCACGCAGCAGGTTCGTCAGTTCGCCGACATCCGGCGCCGCGACGGCGAGTTCCGCCGACATCGCCTCCATCATGGCGATTGACTGGCCCTCACTCGCGGACGTCAGAATGAAGATGCGGGCCTGCGGCAGCAGATTGGCGACGTCGTTGCGCCGGCCCATGAATCGCACGTTGTCAGAGACGCCCAGTTCGGCCGCCAGGGTTTCGAGTTCGCCGCGAAGGGGGCCTTCGCCGACGATCGCGCAGCCGATGTTGGGTCGGCGTCCGACCAGTTCGGCGACAATTCGCAGCAGTCGGTCGTATCGCTTGACTTCCACGAGTCGACCGACGCTGATGAGTTCGTATTCCGCGCGCTGTGGCGCCGCGGAGGCAAAGCGCTCCGTATCGATGCCGGCGGGAATGATCGCCGTGCGCCCTTCGGCGCCGAGCGAACGCATGTAGCGGAGCCCCAGCTCGCCGCGAACGATGACAAGATCGAACTGTCGAGCCAGGCGCTGCATGAGGCGCTCACGAATGCGGCCGCTCTTACGCTGACGTCGCAACAGTGTGTTCTCGCTTCCCACGCCGCCGCCGATGAGCTGAATGGGGCCACCGGTCATCTGATAGGCGCACTGTCGGCCGAGCATCCGGGCGACGATGAGGCAGATGAGGGCGTTGGGCATGATGTGATAGCCCATGAGCAGATCGCATCGATCGGCGCGCGCCGCCCCGAAGACCTGCAGAAGGCGCGCCAGTGTTCGCCCGAAGATGCGCGTGCGCGTTCGGGAAGGAATGGCGTAGGTGACGCCCGGCGACGGTCGAAGCGCCTTATCCGTGACGACAGTGATGTGCTCGACGCTGTCGCAGGCGAGCAGCGGGGCAATGTGAGCGTCGAACCAGGCGTCGTTGTAGAACGTGCCGACGAGCATCAGGCGACGGCGATTCGTGTCGGGAGGGGCGGCGGGGCGGTGAAGGCGACGCGCGGCGGCGCTGACGACGGCCGTCGCTGAGAGGATCAGCGTGACGGCGAGTCGAGCGGCGATCGATTCGATGGTTCGCAGCGTTGCGTGCATGGTTGCCCAGGGCGTCTCGCCTCGTTCCCGTGTTTCGTGTCGGCCTTTGTCGTCATTGCCGGCTCGCGTCATTCGCCGTGATGTCAGATATGCCGGAGCACGTCAGAAATCGTGTACAGGTGCTTGCCGCCGGGCCGCTTCGGAATGCTGTCCACGATGTGCAGCGCGACATTGAACTGGCTCTGATAGTCCTCGCTGATCTTCCTGCACGACGCCGCGAGATAGTCGCGACGTTCCTGTGTCAGTGTTCCGTCCGGCACGACGTACAGATCGATGTGATCGGCCGTCGTCTGATGGAACTGATAGCTTTTGAATCCTTCCTGGTAGTAGAAGTAGTACAGGAAGTAGGTGCCGTTCACGATGCGACCGTCCGGCGTGATGAAGTTGTTGCACACGCGACCCCGGCAGCCTGTCATCAGCGGTAGGGCGCGACCGCACGGGCAGGCGCCGTCGATCGGCGACGCTTCATCGCCGCCGCGATAGCGGAACAGCGGCATCGCCTCGTTATCGAGTGGCGTCACGACAATCGCGTTCAGATCGCCGCCCACTTCGCTGACGGGCGCGAATTCCACGAGGTTGACGTCGGCGTAGATGTGATGACCGCCCTCGGGGCACTGCATCGAGATCGACAGAACCTCTCGGCTGCCATAGCGATCGTAGACGTTGGCGCCAAAGACGTCGCCGAGCGTCTTTCGATGCTGCGGCGTCTGCTGTTCAGAGGTCGTGCTGACGGCGCGGACGCTCGGCCAGTCTGTCAGGCCGTTGTCCCGCGCGAACTCGGCGACTGTCACGCAGCTCGTCGTGTAGCCGTGAACGTGGACGGGATTCAGCTTGCGCGCCTGGATGAGCTGATCCCGCATCTTCGCCGGATCCAGATGAAACGCGTCGAGAATGTAGCCATTTTCCAGCCACGCCCGCGCGCCACGGAAGAGTCGCGTCTTGCGCGTCATGTGGGCGCCGTGCGCCTGGATCGACAGGTAAGGTTCGCCGGGCTGCACGCCCATCCATGCGCGCGATCGGTACTCCATCGCGGCGTGAAGCTGACGATAGTGGCGCGTCTGGTAGAAGTTGATCTGCATGCCCGTCGAGCCGCTGGACGTCTCGTGGACCACATCGCCCTGCGGCAGGTGCGTTGACCGCATGCGCTTCCAGTTGGCGCGGATTTCATCCTTTGTGAGGACGGGCAGCTTGGCGAGTTCGACAAACGGATCGCCGGCGTTCGGGTTGACGCCGAACTCCGAGAACCTGGCGGTCCAGTAGGGATTGTGTTCGCGACACATGCGAAAGAGCGACGTCAGCCGTTCGGCCTGATGGGCGCGGATCTGATCCAGCGTCCATGTGTCGCGTTCCAGGACCTTGTCCAGAAGCGCGAAGCGCGCGTCGCGCACGAGCGCGTAGGCGGCCGGAAGAACCACGCCCCTGCGCACCTTGCTTGCCATCGTCGTCGTCATGCGTTCTTCCCCGCTCCCGATCGTCCCGCGACCTTCGCGGCGCCTTTTGCGCGCAGCGCGTCGAGGTACACCTCGCCGGTCCTTCGCCCGAGGGCCTCGACGGAATATTCCTGGACGGCGCGCGACCTTGCCGCGTCGCCCATGCGTCGTCGAAGGTTCGTGTCGCCCACGAGTTCGCTCATGCGACGCGCCATCAGGGCGGCGTCGCCCATCGGGACGACAAAGCCCGTTTCCCCTTCGCGCACGATCAGCGCGTTGTCGCTCACGTCCGTGACGATCGTGGGCAGTCCGGCCGCCATCGCCTCGAGGACGACGTTCGGCGTCCCCTCGAATCGCGAACTGAGCGTCTTTATATCGAGCATCGAATAGAGCTCGGCCACATCCCCGCGGGGTCCGAGAAACCTCACGGCGTGTTCGATTCCCAGCGTGCGAGCGAGATCGCGGGCGCGTCCGAAACAGTGATCCGGCGTTTCGCCGTCGATCGAACCCGCGCTCACGAAGATCGTGTCGGGATGCGTCTTCAGGACCTCGGCCGCGGCGCGGAGCCACGTATCGTGATCCTTGTTTCCGCGGAAGTGTGCGATCATGCCGACGACGATGGCGTCCTGTGCAATGCCGAGCGCGTCGCGCAGGGCGGGCGACCTGTCCGGCCGGAAGCGATTCGTGTCGACGCCGTTCGGAATCACGCAGAGCTTTCGCTCAGGAACCTTCTGTTCGTCCCGCTCGTAGAGCATGCCGGCGCGGGAATTGGCGATCATTCTGTCGAAGCAGCCGGCCGTGGCCCGGGCGACCCACAGCTTGAAGCGCCGGCGCTGCCAGTGCGGACATCGGTTGGAGCAGATGATGGCGGGAACGCCTGCAAGCCGACCGGCGAGCCGGCCGACGATTTCGGCGTCGAACATGAACGAGTGGACGACGTCGATTCGATGCGCTCGCATGAAGTGTGCGACGCGGCGGATGAGACCGACGTCGTACTTGTTGCGCTTGGCGATCACGCTGAAGCGCTCAGCGACGGGTCCCAGTTGATCGGCGAGGGGATTGTCGTCGGATAGCGAGCAGACGAAGACGCGAAAGACGTTCGGATCGAGCGACCTGGCGAGCTCGACGACCTGCCGCTCGGCGCCACCACGCTCCAGGCTGCTCGTCAGCAGGAGCGTGTTCACGAGTTCCCGCGCAGGGGCGCCCGTCGAGACGTCGTGGGTCTCAGCAGGCGTCGGATTGGCGGTCGTCGTGGCGCTCATGATTCAGAGAGTGATCTTTCGGTATCGACTGTGCAAACTCGACGTCGCACTGCTTGAGAGCAGTGGCACACAATTGGTGGCACACACGCAACACTCAATGATGGTCCGTGCGCACACGTTTCCACGGGTCCTTGTTCGATCGCTTTCCGAAGAGCCGCGTCTTGAAGTCCCGGTACTTCTCGCGGGCCAGCATGCCGATGAACGCTGAATTCGTATCGATATATCGCTTGGCCAGTCGTCGCGGTTCCTGGGTGACACGGAAGGCCCATTCCATGCCGGCGCGCTGGACGAGCTGCGGCGCCCGTCGGACCTTGCCGGCAAGGACATCGAAGGCGCCGCCGACGCCATGACAGACGGGCACGCCCATCGTGTCGCACCAGTTGGCGAGGAACATCTCCTTGCGCGGGCTGGTCATGCCGACGAAGAGCACATCCGCCTTTGATTCGGCGACCTGTTCGGCGATGGCCGGCTCTTCACTGGCGTCGTAATAGCCGTTGCGGGCGCCGACGAGCCGGACCCCCGGATAGTCTCGCGCGATCACGCTCCGGAGCGACGCGAGGACTTCCTCCGTCGCGCCGAAACAGAAGACGCGGTACTCCTTCTCGTTGCACAGCTCGAGAATGCGAACCATCAGGTCAATGCCCGCCACCCGTTCCGGCAATGGCGCGCGGACGAGTCGTGACGCCCACACGACGGACATGCCGTCGGCGAGAATCATGTCGGCGCCAAGGACGGCGCGGCGCAGCGCGCTGTCGCGCTGCATCTTGACCATCTTGGCGGCGTTGACGACGCCGATGAGCAGACGTTCGCGTGATTCGATTGCCGTTGCGACGGCGCCGACGACATCCGTCATCGACAGCGCGTCGATCCGGACATCAAACAGGCGCCGCGTTGGCCACGGGCTCCTTTGAGACATGCTTCTTTCCCCCGAAAAGAAGTTCCCCTATGTGTGTCATTCTCGCCTCGGACCAGACATAGAGAATCCAGCCCATGTGATAGGGCCGGCTCTCAAAGTCGATCCGTGATGGCGGAAAGATGCGATCCACGCCCGGCGCCCTCCAGCCGGCGGACACGGCGGAGAGTCCCGCCTGTACGGATCGCGTCAGCTTCGACGGCTCGCGCCGGCAAACCTTCCGCCAGATGACGTCCCTGTCAGTGTCGATGAGAGATCGCTCGATCTCAGATGGTTCGAGCAGCCATCGCATTCCCCCCGCAATGGCGTTTGAGTAGTCCTCGCCGCACGCATCCCCCGCGGCGAACAGCGCCATCGGCGCCATGGAATCCTGATGAACGGAATAGACCGGATACTTCTCTATGATCCTACCGTTCCGCGCGTCGAAGTGCCAATACCATTGGCCCTCGGGGCCCTGCGTGCTGCGCATTCGGTTCGCGCCGCTCCGCGCCGCGGACAGCGCCCTGTCGTCGCCAACTGCGGCGCCCCAGTCCGCGAGGGCCATCACGGGATAGACAAAATCGGCGAAGCAGAACACGTGCGACCGAAGGCGGCCCGTCCGGGCTGTTGGCGCCTGATGGGCGAACACGCCATACGCCGGATGATGCGCCTCCAGCAGCGAGGCGGCGACGCGTTCGCCCAGTGAATGCTCAATGCGCGATCCCGCCGTGCAGGCGGAGAGCGCCCATGCCCGTTCCACAGTCGGATGTCGATCCGACAGCGGATTGAGGTCGATGAGTCGCTGCATGGCGCGATGGGCGTCGGGCAGATCCAGGAGCCGCGCGGCCCAGGCAATCTGGGCGACGTCGCCCATGTTCGTCGTCGTGTCGATGTTGCGGATGAGTTTGTTACAGAGATCTTCCGCCGTCTGCCCGTGCAGGGCGTCGGCGATGAGTTCCCCGGGCTTGCCGGCGAGACCGATGAGAACGGACGCCGTGTAGCGCACGCTCACGCCTTCCAGAACGTCGCGATCGCCGGGCATTCGCAGGCGAAAGGCGAAGATCTGATCGGCGGGTCGGTACATTCGGCCCAGCGCCCGCACGGCGAGCGCACTCATGTCGGCAAGCTGAAACTTCATGCACAATCGTAGGCCGGATTGCAAGCCCCCGGGCGTCCGAGATTGGCGGAATCCCGCCGGATTTGCGGAGTGTTCAATAACGCAGTCGGCCGCGGCGTGGTCCCGGAGGCGCCCGCCGATAATCGCTCGCGAGCCCGCCCATTGGGGGCGCCGTCGGAACCGAGCCGCGACCGTGAGGGAGTCGGTCGGGCGTAGCCTGAAGAACCGGGCGTATCGGGACCGAAGTGCCACGCGCGATGGCGCAATTCGGCTGCGACGTATCGCGCTGGGGATCGCCGCCGCGCAATGCCGGTCGCCATGCCACTTGCTGACGCGCGTGGCTCGAACGCAGCCTGCACGCCAACGGCGTGCCACATGCCGAGCCCAGGGTGAAGTGAAGCCAGCGAAGCAGGCGAAACGCAACCCTGGGTTCCGGACGCCATCCCTGATCTGCCCTGAAAGGGCGTTACAGATGAAAAAAAAGAGGCCCCTGTACGGGGCCTCTGATCGAAAGGAGAGAGCAAATTCTGTTCGCCTACGGGGCCAGGAAGCCCAGCGGGTCGACGTTGTTCTGAAGCGTGCCACCGCCCGTCTGGCCGACGTTGCCGACCTGCTGTCGCGGTCGGTTCAGGAATTCGATGCCCGTCACGTTGTAGGAGACCGTGGCGCCGGCGCGGATGAAGAACGACTGGTTGATGAACGCCATCGTCCGCGTGCCCCAGGTTTCGGGGACCCAGAAGATATCGCCCGCCGCCAGCTTGAGGTTCGTCTCTTCACCGCTGCGCAGTTTCTCAAGATCGATGCGCACGTGTACGTCTTCGCCGTTCGGCATGCGACGGATCAGCGTGGCGTCCTTCGGGAAGACAGCTTCGACGGGACCACCGGCGGCCGCCAGCGCCTGCAGGGCCGTGACCTCTGTTCCCTGCGGGAATTCGCGGGGGCCCGGCATGTTCACCAAACCACCCACGAAGATCGTGTTGGGCTGCGCCGCAACAACCTCGATGACGTCGCCCGATTCGAGCGGATCCATGGCGAGTACCGCCTTCAGGTCCGCCGAGTTTCTCAGGAAGACGCGAATCTTGTTTTCCGGATCACGCATGCGCTGAAGCACGACCTCGCCCGAGGCCGCCTGCGTCATACCGCCCGCGGCGGCGACTGCGTGCAGCACGGTCTGCTGGTTGCGTCGCAGGTTGACGATGCCCGGCAGTTCCGCGGCGCCGACCACGACGACGTCCGCCGTCTTGAAGGCCTCCACGCGAATGCCGACGGCCAGCGTCGGGACGAACTTCGGTACGTAGGCTTCGCGGATCACATTCTCGGCGGAGACGATATCCAGCCCCGCGATGTGAATGGCGCCGACCAGCGGCAGGTTGATCGTTCCATCGTGGGCGACGCGGGCCTCGATGCCCGCCGGCTCGGCGATCGTATCGATGCCCGTCAGGCCCGTGAGCGTGACAGTCAGCAGATCCTCGGGTCCCAGCAGGTAGGGCCGCTTGGCGAGCTGCACCAGGTCTTCGACCGGCTGCAGCGGTTCGTTTCGAAGCGGCACATTCGCCTGCACGGGAACGAAGTGTGGCGTCTCATCTGAATCGGCGGGCGCCGATGTCGTTTCATTGGAGGTCTCGGCGCCGTCATCGTCCGACTCGGAAGGCGGGGCGGCGTAGGACTCGTCCTGGTTGGCGACGAGCGATGTGCGGAACGTGGGGCGGTTTTTCGTCTTGCGCGGGAGCTTCACGCGGACCCATTCACCGCGCCTGGCGTCGAAGTACCAATTGCCCTTCGCCTCATCTTCAGGTTGCGATTCCGCGCGCACCTGGACGATCCTGGAGTCGCGAACCGCGCTTGAACCGGAGTGGACTGGTTCGGGACGTGGGGCGTCGATGGTCGGAGTGTGCGCCGCCGCCGCCGGCTTCGGCTTCCTTGCCTTCGGCGGGCATGGCCTGGAGAGGCGACACGCGTCTTCGCGTGAGACGCAGGATCGCGGGGCGCACGACTGCGGAATCTCGTTGCGTGACTGCGACTCGCGAGCCATGCGTTCCTGCATCGCGATGAATTCCTGCACGCTGATCCGGGAGTCTTCGCAGCCCGTCAGAAGCAGAAAGCCGATCGCAATGACGGCCGGGGCCAGTGTTCTGAGTGAAAGTCCGAATCGACGTCCGTGTACACTTCGGCGCATGGCGTATTCCTCGCGCTAGCGGTGATCAAAGTCCGCTATCTGAATCGACCGCCGATAAGCGCGACTTACGTTGAAAGCCGGGGAATGTCCGGAAGGGAGTCGAAAGACCCGCGCACGGCCCGATAATTCGGGCGCCCTGTCAGGGCCGCCGGCGAGAGGCGCCGCGGATCAGCCCGCCTTGCGGCGCTGTTCGGCCGGAATGACCCACGGCCGCACGCCGATACCGCGCCAGTCAATCAGGGAGTCCGTCGGGATCGTGGGCAGGAAGGAGTCGATGCTGATCTCGCGGCCCGTCGCGAGTGTCCAGATTGTGGCAAAGAGGATCTTCACATCCATCCAGCACGTCATGTGACGGACATAGAGAATGTCGAAGTAGATCCACTGCTGGAAGTCACCGCTGCCGCGCTCCGATCGGCAGATCTGCCACAATCCCGTAATGCCGGGCCGCACAGAGAGCCGGGCCTTTCGCCAGGGGACGCAGATCTGGTTCTCGCGGAACGGCGACGGTCGCGGTCCGACCAGGCTCATCTGGCCGATCAGCACATTGAAGAGCTGTGGAAGTTCGTCGATGTTCGTGTTGCGCAGAAGTCGCCCCAGCCGCGTGATGCGCGGATCCCGCGAGATCTTGAAGTGCGGACCGTCAAGGTCGTTCTGTTCCAGCAGCTTGCGCTGGAGCTGATGGGCGTCGCTGCGCATCGTTCGGAATTTCAGGCAGGGGAAGACCTTGCCGTGCCGGCCCTCGCGATAGTGCCTGAAGAAGACGGGACCTCGAGAGTCCAGTCTGATCAGGATCGCCACAATCAGCATCAGCGGCGACAGAACGATGAGTCCAAGGGCGCTGGCGAAGATGTCGAACGCGCGTTTCCCGATGAGGGCGCCGCCCTGAATGATCCCCGCGTCCTCGAGTTCCGGCGCAACGGCCTCACTGCCACGCGCGTCGAGCTGCGGTGGCGCCTGGAAGTCCATCGGATCGGCGCCGAGGGCCGGTGTTTCGCGCGAGACGCTCGGCGGCGCCACGCAATGTCGCACGGAGGCGCCGGCTTCGACGATCGTGTTCTTCGGAAGTGTCGCCTGCGCGACCAGCGCGCCTGCGCCGATACGGCACGCGGCCCCGACGATCGTCGGACCGATGATTGTCGCGTTGGCGCCGACACTGGCGCCGGCCTGAACGATGACAGGGCCGACGAGTCGCGCAGACGCGTGCACAATGGCGCCGCGGCCGCTGACCATCTGCGTGTCGAGCCGCGAGTACTGATCGGGTGTCACGCCGGCGAGCGTGCGCATCAGGATCAGCTCGCTCAGCGCCAGAAAGTCGTGTTCCGTCGTCGCGTCGAACAGGTCGCAGCGAAGCGGAATGTCGCGGACCAGCACGCCGCGCTGTGCGAGGGCGACGGGCAGCGCCGTCAGTTCGTCGTAATGAATGTCGGCCATCGCGGCGACGGGAACGTAGGCGTAGGCGATCGAGCCGGCCGGACGATCGACGCGCGTGACGCCCTGGTAGAAGCGCCGGATACTTCGGACGCGGCCGTCGCGATCCAGCAGCACGCGCTCGCTCGCGTCGCCCATGTCCGAACCCATGGCAATGGCGTGAATGGCGCCGCTGAAGGATCTCGCCTCGCGCAGCAGCTCCGTGAAGTCGTAGTCGTTCGTCGGCCAGTCGCGCGGATCGATGAAGAGCAGTCGATCCGACGGTTCCAGGCTGTGAATGTGGCTGTCGAGTTCGTCCGCGCTGACCACCCGAACAGGGACGTCGCAGTTCGCGGCCATCGTGCAGATGGCGTCGCGCGTCGACGTGCGATCCGACAGAACGACAATCTCGTCGCTGCCGGCGGCCCGGGCGCGGGCGCAGATATGATCGAGTACACTCGTCGCGCCGAGCGGCATCGTCAGGAGGGACACATCATCCCCGCCGCTTGTGTCGCGCATCGTGCGATCGTGAATGATCGTGCAGATCAGCATTCGTTTCCCCCAACGAAAGTATCCGCGCAGCGTACGCCCGATTGCCGGCGCGTTACGCCAGCAGGTCGGCCGTGTCCGCGTGCATGCGATGGTACTGATACGGGTAGTAGCCCGTGCCCGTGCGTACGCCGACGAGCATTGTGCCCAGCAGCTTGGCGCCACAGGCGGCCAGTCCGGCGAACGCCTCGACGGCGTCGTCGCGACGGGAGCCGTCGGCGCGAAGCACCATGACGACACCGTCGGCGTGGCCCGCGGCGATCCGCGCATCGGCCATCGCCAGAACGGGCGGGCTGTCCATGACGACATAGTCGAACATCGACTGCCAGCGCGCCAGGGCCGACGTGAACGCCCCGTTCGCGAGCACATCGCGATTGGCGGGGCCGTGGCTGACGCCGGCCGGCAGAACGGCGAGTCGATCGTCATCTGTCTGGCAGAAGGCCGCCTCGTCGGCGACATCGCCCGCCATGACCGAGCGAAGTCCGACGCGCTCGTTGAGTTCGAAGTACTGAGAGACCGACGGGTGAAGCATGTCGGCGTCGACCAGCAGCACGCGCTTGCCCATTCGGACAAGGCTGCGGGCGAGCAGGATCGAGACGGTCGTCTTTCCGGCGCTGGCCTCGGGGCTGGTCACAACGACCGTCCCCTTCGGGCTGCGCAGACGCTGCAGCAGCATCGTTCGAACGATGCGCATGTTCTCGTGGATGGCTCGTCCGAGCAGCGAGTCCTCCGGCTCACCGAGGGCGTCGCGCGCCCGCGGCAGCTGTCCGAGGAACGGGATGCCGCTCGGGACGGCGCCGGAGATATCGGCGTAGGCGTGAATCGTCGAGTCAGTTCGGCTGCGGAGGAATCCGACACCCACGGCCAGGACGATCGTCGCGGCGATGGCGCACATCGAATAGATCACGCGGCGATCGCTGGACGGTTTGCGTCGAAGCGTTCCCGGCGACTGGATGCTCACGCGGGCGGGCGCGTTGCGTTCCATTTCGAGGGCGTGAAGCCGATCCGTCAGTTCCTTGCGAAGCGTTTTGCGTTCAGCGTAGCGTTCTTCGGCCTTGCCGAGCTCGTTGACCACGCGGTCGACCGATGTCAGTTCCCGCTGGAGTTTGTCGATGGCGGCGACGAGCTGTTCCTCGCGCTTGCCCATGACGGCGTCGGCGCGATCCAGGGAATAGCCGCCCGGCAGCAGCCGCGCTTCCGTCAGGCGAAGGATGCGCTCTGCGTTCTCCAGATCGGCGACGGCGGCCTGATACGAAGGATGGCCGGAGCCGAACTGCTTCTGCGCCAGCGCCAGCCGGCGCTTGGCGTCTTCGAAGGCCGCGAACTGCTGCTGCCATGTCGGATCAAGCGACAGCACGCTCGGAATCTGCTCCGTCGAACCCGTGGCGCGCGCCATTGCCTTGTTGTCGGCCTCGGGAACTTTCGTGGTATCGAGCGTCGATCGCTCGTACTTCCGCACTTCCTGTTCGGAACGCATCTGCTGGAGCTCCGCCTTCATGGCGTTGAGCTGACCCAGGCGCTGTGTGCGGACCTCACCGTGGACGTTGCTCCCGAGCTCTTCCGCGAGCCGGTATTTCAGATCGAACAGCGAGGCGATTTCCGTATCCGTTTCGTCGCGCTGCTGTCGCAGCGTCGCGAGGCGGCGTTCGTCCGCCTTCACCTGGAGCTGGTCCCAGTAGGCCTTGTACGTCTCGACAATGGCGTTCACGATGATCTGTGACTCGCGCGGATCGAGCGTTTCGATGGAGACGTCGATCAGCTCCGTGCCGCGCCGCGGGCTGACGGCGATCTGGCGGGCCAGTCGCTCAGCGGCGCCCGTGATGTCGTTCGACGCGGCCGCGGACGAATTCTGGAACCAGCTCGTCTGTCGGACGTCTTCGCGATCGAAGACGCGCTCCAGCACTTCCGGACTCTGGATCAGTGACACCTGCGTGTTGAGGTACGCGCTGTAGAGCGGGATCTTGCCGTTGTCGTCCGTGTCGTACAGGACGCGCGGGACGACGGACGCCACGTGGATGACGGCCGTGCTTTCGTACTGCGGCTCGACGCGATTCCAGACGACGGCGATCAATGCCGGCGCGACAATGGCGAAGATCGCCAGCATCGTCCAGCGATAACGCCAGATGGCCTTGAAATCGAAGGTCGGCGGGAGCTCCGGCGGCGCGATCGGTCCCGTGAACAGGTCGACACCGTACGGGGCCGCCGCGCGGACGATCGCGTCTCGACTGGCGCCCGCGTCGCCGGCGGGAGGATTGTTGTGGTTCGGCGTCTGGCTCATCAGGAATTCCTCGCGATCAACTTAGGCGCGATTGGCGCATTGCAGTCCGTGATGGATCCGTCCGGTCGACCATTGTCCGGGCGCGACCTGGGAGCGATGCGTAAGGATGCAGCGATCGATAAACGCGGCCGCCCCGATGGCGACTTCGTCCCACAGGATCGAGCGGCAGATGATGGCGTCCGATTCGACGACGCAGTCGGCGCCGATCGTCGTGGGTCCGACGATCGTGGCGCGCGCCTCGATGCGGGCGCCGGGCCCGATCAGGCTCGGTCCCTCGATCCGGGCGTCGTCGGAGACGATCGCCGATTCGTGCACGATGGCGCCGTTTCGCAGCGAGTAGCCCGCAGGAACGTGATCCGATTCGAACAGCTGCCGCAGGATCAGCCGGCTCGCCAAAAAACAGGAGTTCGCGCCCGTCACGCGGAGCGGCGCCTCGTTCAGGACGTATCGCTGAACGCTCAGCCCCCGCGCGTGCAACCTGGGAATCAGCATTTCCTTGATGTCTTCGTAGCCGGACTCGCCGACGTGTTCGAGCGCCTTTCGCGAAAAGACATAGACGCCGGCCGGCGCGAGTCGGCTCGCGTCGTTCCCGCCGATGGCCGCAACCGTGAGCACGGCGCCGCTGTCCGCGTGGGTCCGCATCAGGTGATCGATATCAATCGACTGCGGAATGACGCAGCCCTCGACGACGAGAAAATGGTCGCCCGCGATCTCCCGCGTGGCGTCGGCGACGCAGCCGGCGGGACCGCGCGGCATGTGATCTTCGTAGTATTCGATGTCGACACCGTGATCGGCGCCGGCGCCCAGGCAGGAACGAAGGGACTGCGTGTCGCTGTTCGCGCAGATGCGGACGCCGTCGGCGCCGCCGTCGCGCAACCAGCTCAGTGGATAGGCCACGAGCGGGCGATTCGCGATCGGCACCAGCGTTCGTGGTACCCATCGCTCAAACGCCGAAGCGCGCCATTGATGCACGCCGGCTAAGATGATGCCCGATGCATGTGTGTACATCTTCCCCCGATGTCCCCCTGTGAGCGAACGGACATGATCCCCTCCGTCCGACGCTCGCTCGATTCTATGGCTACGTGTCTGTGATAGTCATTCATGCGTCCGTATCACGCGCCGCATATCTGGACCGTCGTTTTCAGCGAAGTCCCGCCCTCGATTCCGAAGTCCGCGCGGATCGTCGATATAGGCTGTTTCTCGTGGTACGCCCGGCTGCACCAGCCGAGAATCGGGGACTCACTTCCCCGGTAAATCGTTACGTTCGTGTGATCCGGCAGCGACAGCTCGATCGCGCCCTCGGGGCGCGTCGCCCGAATCCGGCGTTCGCCGATCTGTTCGACCCGGCACTCCGGCGCGAAGTGGAAGAACAACGCCCCCTTATGGGACGCCGCCGCCGTGAGTTCGTCTTCGATCTGAAGGACCCCGGACGCCGCGTGGAGTTCGACCGTTCGCCGATGCGTCACGGGATCGGCGAGCCGCTGATAGCCATCGTGCTCGGCGACGAGTCGGGCGCCGTTCGCGCTGGTGGTCCACTCGACACAGGTCGCATTGGCGCGACGCCCCCAAAGGAACTTGCCGAGCATCTCGGACTGATCCAGACCGTCGATCTCAATCGTGTTATGGGCCCGCGTCCTGCGGAAGTAGTCGCGCCATTCGGCGTACGTGAAGTAGTCGTAGGTGCCCGGATCGATCAGGAACTCAACGCCGAACGCGCGGAGCGTCAGACTCAGGGCGTCGGCGTGACCGTGGGCGGCGATGGACTTGAAGCCGAGCGGTCCGGCGTCGACTGTCGCGCTGATGGCGCCCTGATTCCCGGCGCACCCCGATTGAAGCAGGAAGATACCGGCTTCGTCGAAGCGCTTGGATTCGAGCGCCTGATCGCCGGCCTTGTCGCCATGTTGCGGACCTGTGCCGAAGAGCCAGAACGCGGTCTCGCCATCGTCGCCGCGAACGGAACTGCAGGCTGACTCCCCGGTTCGACCTGGCTCACGAAGCGCTTCGGCCGCCTGAATCCATGCTCGCCCGTCTCCGCGCGGACCGCCGAGATCGAGGACGTAGCCGTCGTCGCAGTCGTTGAATGAGGGCGCGGGACCGGCGGCCGAAAGCGACGACAGAAAGTCGCACATCGCCAGGAGTCGGTCCGTGTAGTCCGCGGGGAAGGCGTCGTCAGAGGTCCCGCCAACGGCGGCGGCGATCATGAAGAACTGCAGAACGAACAGATGATATCCCGTCGCGAGCTCGCGATGGACGCCGTCGTTGTCGACCTGATGAACGATCTCATCGCAGAGAATGCGCTTTGCTTCGTCGCTCCATGCGAGGGCGTTGGGCAGGCGCCGAAAGTGGCGCGCTGCGACGTACACACCCGCGGCCTCGCCGATCAGGTGATTGTTGGCCGAGCTGTAGCGCGAGTATTTTCGCGAAACGTCCCACAGGTGCTGATACACACTGGCCTCGATGAGACCGCGTTCGGCGTCCTTCATCACATCGGCCGGTTCGATCATCTCCAGCGCGAACGTCCAGTTGATCAGGCGGATGGCCAGCTCCAGCGGGCTTCGCCAGTTCATGCCCGTTCCGAAGGGGCAGGCCTCGATCCAGGAGAGGATCTGGTCGACGACGTCTCGTGCGTACCGTCCGTCGTTTGTCAGTCGGTAGGCGCGGCCCAGCGTCACCAGATGATGATGGCGATTCAGCTCCCAGACCCACTTGCAGTCGCCCGTTTCGTCATAGTCGCGATAGTCGATGTCGCCGGCGAAGCCGGTGGGTGTCGGCGCGTTCTTGTTGTGCTCGTGGTTCCAGCGGATCGGATTGCCGACGTCTGTGCGATCGGCGCCCAGCAGGCGTATGTTTCGCCGCAGGATTTCCTCGGCGTCCGCGACGGCCCGGTCGCGCCATGCGCTGACGAACTCGGAATCGGGCGTCGCATTCGGAATCAGCGGGCTCGCGCCCGCGGTCTGGCGCTCGCGTGAGGCCGGGGCGGAATCGCCCCTGTTGAACGTGGCCAGCGACTTCTGGCGTCGGCCGAGAAGAACGCGATCCACCTTGTCGCGCACAAGGTTCGACACGCGCCAGGCGATCTCGCCGGGCGGCATGCTGAGCAATCGGTTTCGATACCAGCTCAATGACTGCACGACTTCGGCTCCCGCGCACGGACCGGCGCCCACGGCGACGAAAATCCGGGCGTGTTCGAGGCGCACGTTCCGCGCCTCGATTGCGTTTGCGGCGTCCAAGCCTTATGACTGTGTTCCCCCAGGAAGACAGGTGACGAAGTGACACGCCAGTCGCGGCGGCGCGATCGGCAGTCGTCGCGCCCTGCGAACGTGTCGCGTCGTCGCAAGCCCCGCCGTCGGCGTCCTGGGGTCGAAGGAGATGTTGAGGGAGACGGATCGTCCCGCAGTTGATGGATCTGCGGACTCCGCTACGCGATTTTCCCCTCAGAGCATGCCCTGCGACCGCAAGGGTCGCCTGAACGGCATGCAATGATACCTGTCGTAACCTTTTGAATCAAGCGAAGATGCGGCCCCGTATCGGGCCTCGCGGCGGGTTCCGGGAAACGAGGCTGACGGGACTCGAACCCGCAACCTCCGGCGTGACAGGCCGGCGCTCTGACCAATTGAGCTACAGCCCCGGATACCTATTCCGGACGTCCTGACTGATATCAGCCAAGAGCTCGGTAAGGCTAACTTTGCGTGGAATCCCTGTCAAGCAATCATCTTTGCCATCCCGGACCTGCCCGCCAGGCGGATTCGGGCGGTCTCGGCCGCCCAATTGGGATACCCCGGGAATGTCTCCCGGGACCCGCCGGCGGAGGAGGGTGTTTCGGGACCTGGGAAACCTCTCCGGGACACATCAAGCCGGGTTCGGACCTTGTCGAGTTACCCGACAGGATGGATCCGGCGCCCGCGCGTTCGTGGGTCGTGCTCAGACGTCAAATCGGCCGGCCCCGGGGGGGCGGTCCTGGAGATTCAGGTATGCGACAGGTTCAGTGGTTCGGCTTCGTACTCGTGTTCGCGTTAGGGATCGTTGCATTCGGTGTCTACAAGATGTCGAGTGGACCGCAGGGGGTCCGCGCCGAATCCGGCGCGCCGGCGCAGATTGACCTGACGGCGTCCGAGCATGAGCAACTGCGTGACGCCTACGAGGCGAAGCTCGCCAACCCGGACTACGCCGACTACAAGACGAATTCGAATGGTCGTGGTTTCCAGGACTTTGCGGAAGAAACGCGCATCAAGGAGATTCGCACGAAGATCGCCGCCGGCGTCAAGGCGCCCGCGGGGACGAAGCTGTTTCACATTCCCGTCGTGGATGCAACGCCGGTCCTGGACGGGGGCTTCGGTGAAGGCGAGTGGGACAAGGCGGCGCGATTCTCGATTGGTGTGAACGGCGCCGACACAACGCTCTACATGATGGCAACGCGAGAGAATCTCTACCTCGCCTGCGACGTGCCGAGCGACACGACGAAGGATGGATTCGATCAGCTCCGGTTCTACTACCACCTGAACATCTCGCCGCTGATCGTCAACGAGCGAATCCACGTCGGAAAATCCAGCGAGAAACTCGGCGGCATTCGCCAGACAGAGGTTCGCTGGACCGGCGACGCGCCCGCCGGCGACAACGAGCGCTGGAAGAAATACGCCATCAGTGACTGGAGTATCTATGAGCGCGCCTTCGGGGCGTCGAGCGTCAAGCAGGGGCATCGACGGTTCGAGGCGGTTCTGAACCTGGCCGAAGCCGGGCTTCCCGTTGGCGCGCCCTTTCCGGCGCGCGTTCAGGTTGAGTCCGATCCGATCCGTGACAGCAAAGGCAAGTTCAAGCGCCGCACCTATGTCGGTGAGATGGGCGACCAGACGGCGCCGATATGGTTTGTCATCGGCCAATAACCGCGGGTGAATGTACGGCGCGGGGTTATGGAATCCGCGTACTCAATGGGTGAAGCGGACCTCTTTCGGAGGGACTTCTAAGTCGGGCGAACGGCCGCCCCGATGAGAGGGGGGAGTGACGAGCGGCGTGACGATGTCATCGCGCGCCAGATTCTCGACGGCGAACCGTGAATCCTTCATCGACTGACAACTCGATCGAACTGCCGAAGTTCTCGCTCTGGGACATGATCGAGTGCGGTCGTCGCATTCGGACCGCTTCAAAGCGAACCCGCGGATTCGTCGAGACCGCCGAAGCCCTGGCGACCTATTTCTACGACACCTTTCGAGATCACAATGGCGAACGCGCCGTCGTCCTGTCGCGTGTCTTCAAGACGCATCGCTACGGGCGCCTGGACGACGAACTGAAGGAAATCGCGCGAGGAACGATGGGGCCCGGGGAAACACCCTTCGACGACATGCAGTGCCTTTCGTTGATCGCGACTCGCGGCGCCCGGCCGGAATGGGACGATCGACGCAGATCAACGGGGCATCGCGCCATCGCCATGAAGGACGCCGAGGCGCTGAAACGGGCGCCGATGATCGAAGGGATGGTCGATCAGTTCGGCATCAGGGGCGATCTCTACTTTCAGGATTCCTCGGATCGCCCCGACGCGTTCATCAAGCGACAGTTCGGCGTCTTTCACGTACCGGATTCGCGCGGCAGCCGCTGGGTGCCCTCGCAGGAGAAGTTTGTGATTCCGCACGGCGTCGTGTCCGTGCTTGCATTCGGCGGCGCGCTGCCTTCGGGAACCGTCTTCTCCATTATCCTCTTTCTTCGCATCAGGATTTCGGCGCAGGTCGCGGAGCTGTTTCAGCCCCTCGCGCTCTCCGTCAAACTGGCGTTCTGGGAGCATCCGGAACCTCGGCGGCTGTTCGACGCCGATGAGGCCGGGGCGCCCGCGCACAGCGTGCACTGGAATGAAGTGCATGACGCGCGTGTTCCGGGGCTTGCGAGTATTCGCGATCATGTGATCGAGGAGACGATGGAGGTTCAGGAGTCCGTCGTCGTTGCGATCGCGTCGCGACTGAAGGATACGACCGCCCGGCTCCAGAGCATCATGGACGCGGCGACGACCGTCGCGATCTACGCGACGGATACGGACGGTCTCATCACGCACTTCAATACCGGCGCGGAACGACTGCTGGGCTATGCGGTCGAGGATGTCGTCGGTCGCGTGAAGCCGACGCAATGGCACGATCCGGACGAACTCCGACGCGAATCTCATGAATGGGCGGTCGATGGAGCCGCCGGATCGGCGGAATTCGAAGGCCTGGCGGGCGGCGCCCGGCGCGGCGCCGTCGAAGAGCGGGAGTGGACCTTCATCCGTCGCGACGGCGGACGCGTTCCCGTCAATCTCAAGACGAGTGTCATGCGTGGCGAGCATGGGGAACTGAAGGGGTTTCTCTGGATTGCGACTGACATTTCCGCGCAGAAACAGTTCGAAGTGGATATCCGACGGGCCAACGCGCAGCTGCGCGAGCAGGCGGACTATGCCGGTCGAATGGCGTCCGAGGCGAAACAGGCGAACAACGCGAAATCGGCGTTTCTCGCGAACATGAGCCATGAGCTTCGCACGCCGCTGACGGCGATTCTCGGCTACTCCGAGTGGCTGCTGGACGGCGGAATTCCCTGCGATGCCCCGGGGGATGCGCACGCCATTATCCATACGATCCTGCGAAACGGTCGCCATCTGCTTCAGTTGATCAACGATATTCTGGATCTTTCCAAGATCGAAGCGGGTCGACTCAGCGTCGAGCGGATCGACTTCTCGCCTTCGGAAATGCTGGCTGACATTGAGTCGCTGATGCATGAGCGGGCGTGCGCGAAGGGCGTCGATCTTTCGATTCGATTTCTGACTCCCATTCCCGATCGCGTCGAATCTGACCCGACGCGGCTCCGACAGATCCTCATCAATCTCGTCGGCAACGCCATCAAGTTCACGATGGAGGGCGAGGTTCGCATTGACGTCGCCCTGGCGGACGACACTGAGCCGCAGTTGGTTTTCCATGTGGTCGATACCGGCATCGGGATGTCGTCGGAGCAGTTGAGCAAGATCTTCAACCCCTTCGTTCAGGCCGACGACTCGACGACACGCCGGTTCGGCGGGACGGGACTCGGGCTCGCGGTCAGCAAGCGGCTGGCGGCGCTGCTGGGCGGCGAAATCGCCGTCAAAAGCGAATTTGGCAAGGGAAGCGTCTTTACCGTGCGAATCGCCACGGGCCGCTTCGACCGAACAAAGCTCGTTTACGCGCCACAGGGAACGAGCGTCGCAAGACCTCCCGTTGTCCGAACGGAAGCGACGGAACCCCTGTTGGGAACCCGCATCCTCCTGGCGGAAGATGGACTCGACAACCAACGACTCCTGTCGCTGGTCCTGCGAAAAGCGGGCGCCGAGGTCCATGTCGTCGCGGATGGCCGCCAGGCGGTCGACCAGGCCCTGGCGATGGACCGGGATTCCATGCCCTTCGACGCGATCCTGATGGACATGCAGATGCCCGTTCTGGACGGCTACGGCGCAACGCGCGAACTTCGAGACGCCGACTATGACTATCCCATCATTGCATTGACGGCCAACGCGATGGGCGGCGATCGGGAACGCTGCATCCAGGCCGGATGCGATGACTATGTCACGAAGCCGATCGATCGACCGCGATTCCTGGAGACGGTTCGGAATGTAATCTCGAACTTCGGCGTCTCATCCATGACCGGCGCGTGATCCATCCGGGCGCCGGCGCGCGTCTTCATCTATTCGAACACTGAGTCCCGAATTCGGCCCCATTGGCGCCCCGGAACGCGTGTCGAGGTTGTCGCGCAGGTCCTGTAGCAGCGTGACGGGATCGATCGCCTCCCCGATGTACTGTTGCGATTCGCCTCTCGGATCGTGTACCGCCTTTGCGCGATAGATGATGAGGCGCCGCACGCCGTCGTCGATGGCGCGTCGACAGAGCCCGCGGATATAGAATCGATTGAATTCACCTTCCGCGAGCGTAAGCGCCGCCGTCGACGGGACGCGTACCCGCTCAGGCGTCCCGGTCATCGTGCGCCGAAGCTCCATCACGTTGAAGTATCGAGGGCTCCCCAGGGCGAGGGCCAGCGATTCCGGGGAGCCTGACTCGATGGCGTCGCGCATCAGGTTGTGGTAGACGGAACGCCCTGCGGGGCTGAGTCGCGGGCTGACATACAGCGACCCCTCGCGGATGTCCCGGCGGAATTCCAGCAGCATGAAGGATCGCGTACGTCGGTCCAGGTTCACCAGGTGAAACATGCGTCGATGCTCCATATTGCAACGGGGCGCCGCGGAACGTCACGCGCCCGGAGAGGTTCGCCGTCTTTCACGGATCCGGCTTGTCCATTGTTCCGTGAGCCGATTGCCGCCAATGCGGCTCGGCCGTCTTCTGTCGTCGCGGCAATTCGGTTCAAATACGCCGTATGTGCGAAACGTCGCCCCATGTGGGTTTTGAGGCCTCCGCGCGACGGCGGTCCCGGGCGCATCGTTGGCCGGGCAGGCTGGTCTGCGCGCTCGCGCTGCCGGCGCTGGCGGCCGGCTGCGGGCTCGATGTGTTTTATGCGCTGCACGCCATCGGCGGACAGGCCGGCATCCTGTTCGGCGCCGTCCCGGTCGAAGACGCGATCGCCGACAGTCGCACGGCGATGACGACACGTGAAGGTCTGGAGAGCGTCGTCGAATTACGCGAGTTCGCGCGGGATCAGATCCGTCTCAACGTCGACACGTCATTTGAACTGTTCTACGACGCGGGCGGCGCCCCGGTCGCGTTCAGCGTCTCCGCCTCGCGGCGCGACGCCCTCGAACCCATCCTGTGGGAGTTTCCATTTTTCGGCTCGGTCCCGTTTCTGAACTACTTCGATCGCGGCTCGGCGGAATCCAAAGTGGGCGAGCTGGAGTTCTGGGGCATGGACGCCTTCATGTATGAACTCGACGCCTACAGCCTCGCCGTCCTGCCCAACCCGATACTGTCGCCGATGCTCGATCGGGATGAGATTGATCTGGCGACGCTTGTGTTTCACGAACTGACACATCGGACCGTCGGCCGATCTGACGATGGCACGGACCTCGACAGCCGCTACAACGAGAGTGTCGCCACCTACGTTGGCCGACGCGCGGCGGAATGGTATTTCGAGTCGCGCGACGGCGCCGGCTCGGCCAGGGCGATCGAGGCGGCCGCGCGATACGCCGACGATGACATCGTGACGGCGTTCATGCAGGATCTTGCGGATCGTCTTGATGCGATGTACGCGTCGGACATCTCGGCGGATCAGAAACTGGCGAACAAGGCGACGATGTTCGAGGAGGCGAGATCGACGTTCACGAATCAGATCGCCCCCTCGCTGCAGTACCCGGAACGCTACGGTCTGCTGCACAACATGCCGGCGAACAACGCGTTCGTGCTTCTCTATCGCCGATACAACGAACGGCAGACACTGTTCGACGATGTGTTCGAGGCGACGAACCAACAATGGGGTTCAACGCTGCGCGTCTATCAGGAGGCCGCGGCGTCGCCGGAGGACCCCTTCGAATACCTCGAACTGTGGCTGGCGGCGCGGCAATGACCTCGTCGCGCGGACCCGCCGACGGCGAGGCGCCTAGGCGGCGTCGTTGCGGATCCTCAGCAGCAGAAGTCCGTCGTAGCCCTTGCTTCCGACTGTCTGAAGCGCCGTCGCGCTGGCGCGGGGTTCGGCGGCGATCATCTCGAACAGCTGTCGCACGCCGAGGACACGCGGGTCGTCGCTGAATTCGTCGATCACGGCGCCCTCCCGCACGACATTGTCGAACAAGATCACACCGCCGGGACGCACGAGCTTCATACAGGCGTTGAAATAGAGGGGGTTGTTTGGTTTGTCCGCGTCGACGAATGCGAAATCAAATTGCGGGGCGTTCGCCGCAATCAGGGCGTGGAGCGATTCCATGGCCGGGCCTTCGCGCAGGTCGATGCGATCCGACAGGTTCGCCCGTCGGAAATTGTCTCGGGCAATCGAGGCGTGTCGCGGGTCGAGCTCAAGCGTGACGATCCGGCCCTCGGGCGGCAGGGCGCGCGCCATCCACAGCGTGCTGTAGCCGCCCAGCGTCCCGATCTCCAGGATGCGTCTGGCGCCGATCATGGCGGCAATCAACTGCAGCAGTTTTCCCTGCGTCGGAGAAACATCTATCGCGGGCAGCCCCGATATGGCGTTGGCCTCCAGCGCCCAGGCGAGGTCCGCCGCTTCCGGCGCAAGCGCCTGGATCAGATAGTCGTCTACGGCGCTCCATGTTGTTTCCGGCATTTCGATCCCACTTTCCGTTCGTCGGGGCGCCGGCCAACCCTGGCGGCGCTCCGGTCATTGTATGGCTTGGGACAACATTGGCGCACTTTCATCATCCGGCGCCCGGGCGCAGCGATCGGATACGATTCAGAATGCGGCGCCGACCGGCGCAACAGAACCCATCCTGCGATGATGCGACGCGTCGGAGGCGCAGACTCGACGATCGCTCGCTCACGTGACCCGCACGGGATGGGACGGCGCAGTCCAGCGCGATCTCGATTCTCAGATTCAACAACCTCGCCAGGGGAGGAACAGACGATGACACGCTTATCCCGTCAGGGGCTCATTGTGTCGTTGACGCTATCTGTCTTGTGCGCGCCGTCATTCGTCGCGGCGGCGACCATTCATGTTCCGGCCGATCATGGGACGATTCAGGGCGCCATCAATGCGGCGTCGGCGGGAGATACGATTCTCGTGGCGCCCGGCGTCTATCACGAGACGATCCTCGTCGATGAGGCGAACCTCGAGATCGTCTCATCAGGAGGGCGCAATGCGACGGCCATCGTGGCCGCGCCCGGCGCCGGCAGCCCCATCGTCACAATCGGGGCGGCGGGGGTGACACTCGGGCGACCTGACCAGGGCTTCCGAATCGAGCATCAGGACGCCGGGGCGGCGAGCGTCGTCGTCATCCAGGGCGCGTCGATCGGTTCCCCCGCTGTGGACGCCGCGGCGCCGACAACGATTGCCGGCAATCGATTCGTCGCCCAGGGCGCCGCGACCGGCGTCCGCTGCAACGCCGCCATTGCGGATGTGAGCCTGAACATCCAGGGCAACGTCTTCGCCAGCGGTGGCGGACCATTTTCGTTTGCGACGCCGATGCGTTTTGAGTCGACGATCTTCGGGACGATTGGCGCGGCGTCGTTCTACGGGGCGACGGTTCGGATCGAGAGCAACGTCGTGAACGACATGACGGACGAGGCCGTGCTGTTCGTGGAGAACATTCACAGCAGCGATGTCGTGATCGACAACAACACGTTCAATGGCGTCGGGGGGAGCGGATTCGGTTTCGAATGCGACAGGTATCTCGAGGAACAGTCGACACTGTCGTATACCAACAACCAGGTCAACGATCTCGAACGCGGATTCCACCTGAACTATGTCGATTCAGGCGGAAGGCTGGATGTCAGCGGGAACGCGATCAACGCCGCCGCCGTCTCTTCTGTGTACGTCGAGAACGTGAGCTACGGCGGTATCGTGACGATCACGGAGAACGTCATCGCGGGTGGCGGGGCCACGGGCGTGCGCTTCGATGACATCCGGGATGGATGCGTGGTCCTGATCAACAACAATGAAATCCGCGACTTCAGTGGCGACGGCGTCGCCGTTCTTGACGTCTATTACTCGATCGTGGATGTCGAGGAGAACACGATCGCCGGAAACAGCGCTGTTCACGGGATATACCACCGCTATTCGGAAGCCGCGATGCTGGATGTGCGGTTCAATGACGTATCAGGGTTCGACGGTTTCGGTATCGATGTCGAGGACCAACTGGAAAATGGCGGCGTCTATCGTTTCAGCGGGAACACGCTTGAGGGCGCCGGCGCCAGCTATGGCATGTATTTCGCCGGCTACTTTCACTTCGGACCGAACGTCGAGATTGCAGGCAACACGATTTCCGGCTTTGAGACTTACGGCATCTACATGCAGGGCCTGAGCGAAGGGGGTGGTCGATGCGTCGTCAGCGACAATGCTCTGACGGCGGCCCCGGGCGGCGTCAGCGCCTACGGTCTCTACTGGAGCGACATCCAGGATGGGGGTGGCGCCGGCGAAGTTACGGGGAACGTCATCAACATGAACGGCGCCGATCGCGACGGTCTCTACTTCTACTTCCTCGACGATGGCGCGACACTGCTCGTGGACGGCAACAGCGTGACGGGTTATCAGCGGAGCGGTCTGTATTTTGACGATTACATCGAATACGGGGCGACATGCCTGATCACCAACAACACGTTTCAGTCTGATCTCGCGGCGGGGTCGCCGCACGGGATCAATATCAGTGATACGCTTCGATACGGGGCGGATCTGGTGATCGGCGGGAACACGATCGAGGGGTTCGACGAATACGGTGTGGAGATCAGCGACCTCGCGGATGGCGCTTCGGCGGTTGTCGAGGCGAACCTGATGACGGCGCGGCCCAGCCCGTCATCGGGGTACGGCGTCCATGTCGGGGATGTCGATACCGGGAGTTACCTGTGGGTTCGCGATAATTCCATCGACGCGAACAACGGTCCCGAAGATGCGATCTACGTCCACTACGTGGGAAACGGGTCGACGGCCGAGATCCGCCGGAACACCTGCGAAAACTACAGAAACGCCGGCGTTTATATCGACGGCGATGTCGAGCAGGGCGGCGCCCTGTACATCAGTGAGAACACGCTTCGGGCGGCCTCGGCGATCTCTTCCGCCTACGGCGTCTATCTCGCGGGTGATGTTGTTTACGGGTCGTATCTCGAGTGTGTCGGGAACATCATTTCCGGTTTCAGGGAATTCGGCCTCCATACGCGATCGATCTATCACAGCGATATTGTCTGCGACAACAACGTCCTTTCGGGCGCCGATGCGGGCGCCGATTACGGCGTGTATATCGCGGACGAGATCGAGTACGGCGTGTTCTTCAGTTCGATCAGCAACAACACGATCAGCGGCGTTCGCGACAACGGCGGCGCCATGGCGGGGCTCTATCTGAATCAGCTGTACGAGGGGGCGGACCTTGACGTTTACAGGAACACGATCACTGGGCACGCCGACGGCGCGTCGTACGGCTTTATGATCGACTACCTCGAATATGGGAGCGAACTGGACTTCTCGCTGAATACGATTTCCGGATTCAGTGAGGCGTGCGTGTTCGTGTCCGACTATATCGACGACGCGTGCGTCGCGACCTTCCGGCACAACGATCTGTACGGCGCCGCCAACGGCCTGCTCTTCGGCGGTGAGATCACTGAAGGCTGTGTCGTCAATGTCAGGAGCAACAACATCGATGGATTCAGCGACTATGGCGTCCGCCTGAACCAGCATATCGACGGCAGTGTCGTGGACGTCAGTCAGAACCGCGTTTACCCCGGCCCGATCATCGGCGTCGGCCTGCGCACGTTCGAGCCCCTCGGTCAGTCCACGCGGCTGAGCATCGACGACAACTGCTTCCGGAATATTGCGGAAGGCGTCGTGATCTTCGATATCCACGAGACAGCCTCCGTGACGATGCGGAGGAACGATCTGTCGGATGTGACCGGCCGCTCCATCATCAGCGAGAATGCCGACGCCCAGCACGCGATCGATGCGATCGACAACTGGTTTGATGTGCTGGAGGTCGCCGGTTTTGTCAACACGACGCCCGAACTGTCGTCGCCGCCGGATCTCGACGGCGACGGTGTTCCGAATTGCGAGGACAGGTGTCCGCAAACCGCGTCGGGGGCGCCGGTCGACGAGGACGGTTGTCCGCTTCCGCCGCCGCCCGATGACAACGTCAACGACAACGCCGGCAATGCGAACGACAACTCGGACAACACCAACGGCAACACGGACAACGCGAACGACAACGTCGACAACGGAAACGACAACGCCGCGCCCGGACCTCAGCCGACGCCGGACACCTGTGGCTGCGGCGCAGGAAGCGCGGCCCTCATGCCGTTGTTCGTGATCGGCCTGATCCGGATTCGACACCGATCGCGTCGCGATTTGGTCGCGCGGCGCTGAACGCGTGAGTGATTGCTGATTGGTGTCGCTTAGCTTCCCGGATTGCGCCGTGGGGATGGAATTCCCGGTGACGCGCGATGGGTGGGGAATTGTTACCCTCTCTCGCGCGAAGGTGGGCCAATCCACCCAGTTCCTGTCGCGCCAACGGCGGCGGGGCGTGTCTGTGGTTGTTATGGGGCCTCATATCGACTCTGGCCTGGCGCTTGCATGGCTATGTCAGGCGTGCAGGGGCGAAGGCTCAGCGCATTCGTTGCGCGATCGATGTGGATTCAGGAGCGAGGCGGCTCAACATGCGTTTGAACTCTTGCTGTATCGGCCGACATCGTTCAAACTGTTTGAGAACGAACGGGGATGGTAGGAGTATCTGCGTGATCGGGTGGCGCGTTGCGTCGCCTTCAAGACGGTTATCTTCGGCGGTTCCGCCGTAATCAGCGATTTACAACCCATCGTGGGAGTTTTGACGCGTTGATTTGACAGTGACGCGCGTCAGGCCGCTCAGTGCGAAGGAAGCAGCGCCCGCAGGGGGCGATGGCCGAGCGATCGGCTCAGTCGTCTTCACCAGGGGCGATTCGCGCAGCGGCGACGGGAGATGTCTCAAAATCAGGATTTGGGAGCCATGGGAGAACCCAACATGCAAATGAAACGGACAGGTATTTATCGAATTTATGGTCTCGCGCTGTTCGCAGGCGTGAGTCTGGCGAGCAGCGCGTTCGCCGCGACGATCAACGTCCCGGCGGATCAGGCGACAATTCAGAACGCGATCAACGCGGCGTCGCCCGGTGACACGATTCTTGTCGCCCCGGGAACCTACAACGAATCGCTCAACATCGCGACGGCGGAGTTGACGATCCTCTCCACCGCCGGTCGCAACGCGACGACGATTCAGGATTCCCCGGGCGCGGGCAACCCGATCGTGCGAATCTCGGCGCCGGGAACGACGCTGGGCGGTCCGAACCAGGGCTTTCTGATCCGGCATCTGAACGCCGGCCCGACGACTGTCATTTACGTCGATAGCGATATGATCGGCTTCCCCGGCGAGGACAACGCGCCACCGACGTCGATCAACGGGAATCGCATCGCCGCGAACCAGGGTTCGAGTGGTATCTATTCCGATGCCGCGCTCGCCGAAATCACCTTCAATCTCGAAGGGAATGTCTTCGCAAAGACGGGAGGCGCCTACAGCTTCAATTCGGCGATGTACTTCGACTCGTCGAACCCCGGCAGCGTGACGAACGCCGCCTTTTACACGGCGAATCTCAACATCCTGAGCAACGTCGTCAACGACTTCAACTCCCGCGCCGTCTATTTCAACAACAGCGCCTATTCGTCGGACATCGTCATCGACAACAACACGTTCAACGCGGCCGGCGCAGCGGGCTATGGTTTCTACTGCAGCGATTACCTCTACGACGCCTCGAACATGTGGTTCACCAGCAATACCGTCAACGGCGGCGATCAGGGCTTCTACTTCAACCAGGTTGAGAACGGCTCCACGCTTCACGTCGATAACAACACATTCGACGGATTCGCTTCGTATGGCGTCTATGTGTTCTACCTTTACTACGGCAGCGACCTGACGATCGATGGCAATACGATCATCGGTGACGGCGCCGCGGACTACGGCATTTACACCTATTACTTCGACGAGGGATGCACGGCGAGCATCAGCCGCAACACGATCAGCGATGTAGACTACGCGGGCATCTACCACGAGTACACGTATTACTCGATTGTCGATATTCTCGAGAACACGATCGAAGGTAACAGCGCCAATTACGGCATGTTCCTGTACTACTGCTCGGCGACGCTTCTCAATGTCCTCTCCAACAACGTGTCGGGCTACGACGACTACGGTCTCTACGTCGATGACTATTTCGAAAACGGCGGCCAGTACCGATTCAACGGCAACACGTTCACGGGTGACGGCACCGGCAGCGGCATAAACTTCGATGACTACTTCGAGTACGGCCCGTACGTCGAAATCAACAACAACACGATCTCACAGTTCGACGTCTACGGCATCAAGGTCAACGAGGTGTACGAAGGCGGCGTCTGCAAGATGAACGGCAACGTTATCACGGCGGCGCCGAACACGGCGACGGCGACCGGCATCTACTGGGAGTACATCGAAGGTGGCGGCGGAACCGGCGAGGTCGTCGGAAATACGATCGACATGAATGGCAGCGCCCTGGACGGTCTCTACTTCTACAAGCTCGACTATGGCGCCGATCTTCTGGTCGATTCAAACAACGTCACGGGCTTCAAGCAGAACGGTCTGTACTTCGATGATTACATCGAGTACGGCGCGACCTGCGTGATCACGAACAACAACTTCTTTGGTCATGTTGGCGCCGGCGCCGATTCGGGCGTCAATATTTCGGACTACGTTCAATACGGCTCCCATATCGTCATCAGCAACAACGACATCCGGGACTACATGGATGAGGGAGTCTACCTCGATTACGTGTACGAGGGCGCCACGGCGCACATCGACGGCAACACGTTGTCGGCGCGGACCAACGCCACGAGTGGGTACGGCGTCTACATCGACGACGTCGAGTACGGCAGTGACGCCTGGATCCGGAACAACGAGATCGACGTGAACAACGGCGCCAATGATGCGATCTACCTCTACCACATCGGCTTCGGTTCCAATGCTGTTGTGACGGGGAACACGTGTCTGAACTATCAGGACGCCGGTTTCTTCATGGATGATATTGTTGAGTACACGGGTTCGCTGGTTGTGAACGACAACGTCTTCATGGCCGCCGCAGGGACCCCTTCGACTTACGGCGTCTATCTCGATGACTACGTCGAGTACGGCAGCTACTTCGAGTGCGTCGGCAACGCCATCAGCAACTTCACAGACTACGGTGTCGGCACGACGTACATCTACTATGGAAGTGACATTGTCTGTGACGACAATGTGATCACGGGGCACGCCGACGGCGCCGACTACGGCATCTACATCGCCGACGAGATCGAATACGGCGCATTCTTCAGCTCGATCAGCGGCAACACGATCACGAATATCAAGGATGACGGTTCGGACCGGGCCGGTATCTATATCTACGAGCTGTACGAAGGCGCGTTTGTCGATGTCCGCAAGAACGACGTGACGGCCCATCCGGACGGCGCCGCCTATGGAATCATGGTCGAGTACACGGAGTACGGCAGCGTCTTCGATTTCGCCCTGAACACGATCGCCGGCTTCACGAAGGCGGGCTTCGAGTTTGACTCGGATATTTCGTATGGCGCGATCGTGACCCTCCGGAACAACGACATCCTGGGCGCGGCCGTCGGTATTCTCTTCAATGACTACATCGACGACGGCGCTGAGGTGAGGATCCGGAACAACAACATCGACGGCTTCACGGAATATGGCGTGCGGTTCGACAACTACATCAACGCCAGCCTCGTCGATATTTATGAGAACTGGTTCACGGGCGGCGTTTCGACCGCTCGCGGCGTGCGAACGTTCGCCGAACTCAATGAGGGAACGGTTCTGAATATCGACGATAACTGCTTCCGCGATGTCAGCGATGGCGTCGTTCTCTTCGATATCGTCGAAACGGCGATCGCCGCCCTCCGCGGCAACGATTTCTCAGGTGTCAGTGGCGCCGCGATCATCAGTGAGAACGCCGACGCGGATCACGTGGTCGATGCGATCCTGAATTTCATCGCCGGCGCCGGCGTTGCGGGCAACGTCAGCGTCGCGCCCGAACTTGCTTCGGCGCCCGATCTCGACGGTGACGGCGTGCCCAACTGCGATGATCTCTGCCCCGGTACGGCGCCCGGCGTCGAGGTGGACGAGAATGGCTGTCCGCTGCCGCCGCCTCCCATGGATGACAACATGAACGACAACATGGGCGGTAATGGCAACGACAACGGCGGCGACAACGGCAATGACAACGGCGGTCCGGCTCCGCAGCCGAATCCCGAGATGTGTGGTTGCGGCAACGGTGGCATGATGCTCATGCCGCTGGCGGCCGTCGGCTTTGCCGGCATGCGGCGACGCGTGCGAAAGAGCCGCAAGTCCGCCTGATTCATGGAGCGTCAGTGGACGCATTGTGATGATTGAAATCGAAGGCCCCGCTCGCCCGGCGAGCGGGGCCTTTTCATTTGGCGCAGGTGGCGCGTCGTCTTTGTATTGCTTGCAATCATTGACGGGCTTTGGCTCATTGCGGGCGTATTGCGCTTTCAATGGCCGGTAGGCGCCCGGCGCGTTGAATTCCAGTGCGTTGGCGCTTTACCATGACGGACTGAATCGAGTCCAGGGGGGACCTCCGCACGAAGTCCATTGTCTGTGTAAGTGTTCGTTTATCCGAGGAAAGGAGCCGCCATGATGTATCGATTGACTGTGATCCTGAGCGCGCTGTCCGTTTGCATTGCCGCGACGGCGAATGCGACGATTCTGACGGGTGACCCGTCAGCCGACGCGGGTTGGGCCTACGTCGGCCATTCACTGGCCAGCGGAACCTATGTCAAAGGGAGCGCGAACTACGGCTACGACGCGTATTCAGCGGCCTTTACTGTGCAGGCTGGTTCGGATCTGGAAATCGACGACGCCAACGATCCGTCACTCGACTGGCTCGTCGGAGATACCGTGATCGGCGTTGGCGGTCGGTTCGCGGATATCACGGCGGGCGCCGCGGGTTGGGGCGCCTTCAGTGGCGATGGCGTGAACAGTCGTCTGCCCGCCAGCACGGGTCCGAAGCTCCAGGCGAAGTTCGGGACGAGCGCCGCCACGTGGTCCACGAGCACGATCGCGCCCGCGAGTGGCAATGGCAACAGCAGTTCGAGCAGCGGCGGTGGTCGCGTGCAGGTTCGAACATCGGCGTACTTCCAGACGGGAACGCCCAACCCCGGGCAGACCGAGCCCTGGACGTGGGATGGCAACTCCAACCAACTGCTGGTGCTCGACAAGGACTCGCACATCGACTGGGACGGCGCGTCCAGCCAGCCCAGCAAGTACACGGCGCGAATGATCTGGAACTATGACGGTGGTCTCGGCCAGGTCACGAGCTGGCAGCTCCTGCTGAATGTCTCCCTGCTGGCGCGACAGGCGCCCGTCGATTTCGTGGGGATCATGCCCGCGCCGGGCGATCCGGCGATCATGACGGTGCAGGACAACGATGGCCCCTATACCGACGCGCTTGTCACCGTCGTCCCGGAGCCGGCGACGCTGGCGCTGATGATGTTCGGCGCGGCCATGACGCTCCGCCGCCGCCGCTGATCGGATACAGCTGTATCTCAGGGCGCGATGCCCCCGAGTCGAATCGGGCGCCACGCTCCCCCTCAAAGGGGACGCTGTCCGGGAATTCGAGTGAGAACTTCCGATTTGCAGAACCGTCGTAAACGCCAGTGTTTCCAAGGGCAACACAGCTCCGAAGGAGCGTCAGTTTTTAGCCACGGGTGGAGCGGAGACCGCATAGCGGTCGGAGCGCAACCCGTGGTTAGCGTTTCTTCCTCGGGTTTAGCCCTGAAAGGGCGACACAATTCCCGGACAGTCTCCCCCTCAAAGGGGAGCATGTCGTTGCAGTGGCGCCGCGTTGGCCGTCTCGCCGAACGAGAACGTTGTCGCGACTTCCCATGCCTGCCGTTGAAGGGCGAGACCGCCACACGCCCACGGATGGACTCGTCGTCTTTCCATTCCGGAATCAATTCTCGCCCGGCAGCGTCGCCCCGATTGAGTCGAAGAGGCGCTGCAGCTTCGAGCGATCGAGCTGGTAACGCCCGCCGTCGTAGCGCAGGTCGACATTCGCCTTCTCGTGGCCGGGAATCAGCTGCAATTCCCGTACAGCGCCCTCTGCGTCCGTCAGCCGGATGAATCCAGCGTGCAGGCATTTGCAGTCCATGATGCGGCGAGCCGATGCAAGCTGGTCCACCAACGCCGCGATCGTCTTCGCGTCTTGACAGCGCGTGAATGTTGATTGTGTGTTCGGCGGTTCGCGCCAGTCGATCGACTCGATATCCACGATCGTGTATTGAGCCGGATCTCCCAGGTCGAGGGATTGCCAGGGACGAAGCCAGAGCAGCGCGGCAAGCGCGACACCGACGAGCGAACCGGCGATCAGCCTGATATTCCGCCGTGTGCGAAGATTCTCTCGCGACGACGTCATGTTGTGACCTCCTTTGTCGTATTATATGACAGCGGTCGGGGGGGGGCGTCGCGCGCCACGCGCCACAGAAGCAATCAGACGGCAGTGTTTCGCGTTGCGGGCGAGGGATCGCAGCGTGCTGACATGGCGGGTCGTCGCGCCACAGGAAAGGGCATCCATGGAGACTGCACTTGAGTTCTTGCCGTCCGCGGCGGCGCCATACACGTTTCGCATCGCGTTTCACGCCGCCGTCGCGCGCTGTCTGCTGCCCTATCCGAGTGTGACAGGGCTCATATTCCTCAGGGATGGAGAACCGGTGGCGGAATGGGTGACTCGATCACTCGTTACGGAACCTCTCGACGATTTCGTGTTGCGCCAGGGTGATCGAATCGCATTTGATCTGCGCGCGAATATCAACTCGACCCTTCCGGATCAGCGTTGGGGCATCGAACTGCCGAGCGCCACGTATGACGTGCATTTTTCCTGTTGCGTTGATCGTGACACGGAGTGGCATAACCTCCTGGCGAAGCGATCCCGATTCGCGGCGGCAACGACAGTCTGGTGCGGTGTCGTGGTGTCGAACACGCTGAGAGTCACAGTGGACGCTGCGACAGTGCGCTGAACGGCCAAGTGTCGCGGCGTATTGCGTTTTTTCGGAAGGAATATCGGAACACGATTCAACCAATGACACGTGGGGCGCCGTTAGAATAAGATCGCCTCGCAGGGCCTCGCGAAGGAAGTCGAACGTGTTTTCCCCGAAATTTCCGATCGTTTCGTTTCTGGTTGTCCTATTCCTGATTCCCGTCCTCATGGGGACGGAGTGCGCCGTGCGCGTTCCGGTTGGAACGCCATTTTCAAGTATCGAGCTCGAGCAGTATGGCGGCTGTGTGGACGATCAGCTCCCCGCACGGATCGTCGTCCGGCGCCTGTCTGACGGTCACTACCAGCTTGAGATCTCTGAGTTCACAGCGCCGGCGGCGGAGCCGGCCGACGGGCTGTCCTGCTACGCGGTTCACGGACACATCACGGAAGACGGATGCGAGTTGCCCGGCGACGCAATGACGCGGCTGCTGACGTCTGAAGAGATGCAACAGGTGGACGACGTGGTTCGTGTCCTGGAGGCGGATTACTACGCCTCATTCGCCGAGATTCAGTGCGCGGACAGCAGTTGCGCCACGCTCGATCGCTGGATCAACGGCGTGAAGCTCGGCCGCCAGTGTGATCCGGGAGCCAAACTCGTCATTACGCCGGAGAGCGCGGATTCGATTCGCACGCTGATGGCGTCGCTTCGGAATGAATGATCGGCGAGGCGACATGACGCAGGGCATGACGCCGTTGGTCGGTCTGGACTGCGCGGTCTTTCGGAGGGTATCAATGATGCAGGGTCACAAGTGTGCGATCCTCGGCGCCGCCGTCGTGAGCTGCGCGCTGCCGATGGCGCTCGGCGCTGTTTGCGGAAGCGTCCGGATCGGAACGCCTTTCTCGAGCATTGAGTTGGAGCAGTATGGCGGCTGCGTGGATGAGAACCTGCCCGCGCGGATTGCCGTCGTGCGGCTGGAGGATGGTTCCTATCAGCTGGAGATTGCTGAATTCGGCGCCCCGGACGGTGATCCGGAGGATTTCGTGGGTTGCTTCAACATGCGCGGAAACCTGGTCGAAGCGGGCTGCCGGACGCCGGCGCCGGCGTCGATACGGCGCCTGACCGGCGATGAGATGCGGCGCGTGGATGATGTCGTCGAGTCGCTGGAGGCGGAGCTGTATGTGCCGACGACGCCGATTGAGGGCGCATTCCTGTTGTGCGCCCGTCACTGGCGGATCAACGGCCAGGACTTCGCCGTGGCGGAGCGGGGGCTTGTGCTGACGACATCGTCCGCGGATCGGTTCATCGAGCTGATGTCGTCACTGAGGGACTGACTTTCAAGGCGTCGTTCATGTGTCGGGGGAGTGTCTGGTAAACGGGACTTCGCTAAACAGAAAGGGCGGGAGTATGCGATATCGTCATCGGGCGGCAATCAGTGCGATCTTCGGGATCTTCGCCCTGCCGATGGTGTTCGGCGCCGAGTGCGAAAGCGTCCGGATCGGTACGCCCTTTGAGCGCATCGAGTATCACCAGATGTGCGGTCTTCGTGCGGATGCGCCTTTCTACATTTCCATTCGACGCCAGGAGGATGATTCGTACCTGATGTACTTCACGGATATCAAAATGGTTGAGACCGATGAAGAGTGTCAGTTTCCGGACGAGTTCCCGATCGATGGCGAAGGCTGCTACTTCCTCGCACAGGAGGATCCGCGAACATTGACGGCGGAGGAGATGCAGCGCGTGGACGAGGTTCTCGCGGCGCTGTCGGCGAAGTACGTCTTTCACCCGGAGCGAATCGGACGGACTTGCGGGTTTGATATCTGCGGGCCGACGAGCACGAATGTGAACGGCCACTACTTTTCCGACAGCGGCTCATGCAGCCCGCTTGTGTTGGAGCTCACGGACGAATCGCGCGAGCTGATCGACGCGCTCTGGCAGTCTTTCCGCGACTGAGCGAATGGATCGCCGTCGTCGGATGCCGGCGCCGCTTCGCCTTTGTCAATCGCCTCGCTCTGATCGGAGGATTATGCAGATGCGTACTACGCTGATTCAGTTGGCCCGATCGGCGGCGCTGGTCGTCGCCGTCGGTTTGATGATGGGCGTCGAGTGCACGCGCGTGCCGATTGGGTTACCAATCCAGCGGGTCGAATTCAGTCAGTCGGGGCCGTGTGTCGACCTGGAATTCCCCGCGTCGATTGCGATCACGCGGCTCGACGACGGCGCGTACTCGCTGGATCTCTCGCTGTTTGAAGTGAACGCGGACGACAGCGAGGATTTCAGTTGCCTCCGGGCCGGGGGGAGCAACATCGACGGCGTGTGCTACACGCCCACGACGCTGACGACGCGAATGTTGACGCCGGAGGAGACGCAACGCGTGGATGAAGTGATGGCGCAATTGGAAGAAGTGACGTCGTTCGATCCGTCTCGCGGAGAGTCGCCTTGCGCCAACGAACCGTGTGGGTCGATCTCCACACGTGTGAACGAGCATGTCTATTCGAACGACCCGTGTCCCCCCAAATGGAGACACGAGTTGACAACCGAGTCCGCGGGCGCCCTGCGTTCGCTGTGGTTGTCGTTCGTCGAGTAGAGCGCGCCGCGCAGGCGCCGTGCTCCCCGGCAGTCGAAACCGGGCGCCATGCTCCCCCTTCAAGGGGAGCATGTAACGGCGGTAGGGCGGAATTGACCGTCTCGCCGCGTGCAGACGTCATCACGACTTCCCATGCTTGCCTTGGAGGGCAAGCATGCCACCCCAAATGAACGCGTCGCGCCCAATGGGGTGCCATGCTCCCCCTCAAAGGGGAGCATGTGGCGGCGGGAGTGGCGCTTCAGGCGTTTCGCGAAATGTGAACGTCTTCAAGACTTCTCATGCTTGCCTCTTGGGGCAAGCATGCCACCCATGTGGCGGCGCCATAACTTGTCACTCCCTCCGGCCGCGCCTCTTGAGCCGCTTTCCATCGCAATCTAGCGTGAGAACTCGGAGATCGAATGATGGGCGATCGGCCGATCCGGGATTCTCATAAGAAGAGGTGTCGGCGATTCGACATGCCGGGGCAC
>Ga0116151_10000488_pt1 | contig 36171 bp, 25 predicted proteins | sample AD_UKC117_MetaG_FD_89893 | JGI IMG/M metagenome (GOLD analysis project Ga0116151, IMG submission 89893) | Active sludge microbial communities of municipal wastewater-treating anaerobic digesters from Hong Kong - AD_UKC117_MetaG | ecosystem: Engineered > Bioreactor > Anaerobic > Digestate...
CGGATATCTCCCAGCCTGCCACTCTCCATGAGTTCCCTGGCTTTGGCAAAAGCTTTGCTCTGCCGGCGCTGGAATCCTATCTGAACAATATTGCCGGCCTTTTCAGCGGCAGCTACCATAGCCAGACCTTCCTTTATGTCGTACGAAAGAGGCTTCTCGCAGTAAATATCAAGTCCCTTTTCGCAGGCAGCTATGAAATGTAAAGCATGCCAGTGGGGAGGTGATGCAATGAACAATGCTTCAAGGCCTTTCATGTTGACCAGATCGTTGTAATACTTAAAAACTGCCGGACGGCTGCCCTGCAACTTTTCTATTTCATCAGCACTGGTCCTGAGGTGGTCAGAGTCGACATCACATATCCCTATTACTTCCACGTTGCCTGACTTAAATGCAGCATTTATGTCAACCATACCGTACCATCCGGCCCCTATGAGGCCCAGCCTCAGCTTTCTCTCATTCTGTGAGAGTTCAGGGATATAAAATGAAGCTGCCATTGCTGCAGATCCAATTGATGCAGTTCTTACAAAGTCTCTTCTTTTCATGACAATAGTATTTTTAGTAACCAGTATAATCTCTTTAAAATTATGATTTTATTCTTAAAGTTGATATCATATTGATTTCGGATTTTACAGGTGTTGAAGTTTTGCCAACTGCAAACTGCAGACTTCTTGCTTCTGTACCTTCGGTCTTCGGTCTTCCGTCTTTTTTCTACCCACCCCCACCCCTCCCAGGAGGGGATTTTTCTGATTGCCGTCACGCCACTACGCCGTCACACCGTTGCACCTTCACGCCATCATCCCGACTTCTCCTCACACCCTCACCCCCTCACCCCCTCACCCCCTCTCGCCCTCCCGCCCTCCCGCCCTCCTTCCTTTGTACTTCCCGACATAAATAGTATTTTTACGTCCATTATTCTGATTATTTGAAAAACTTACTCTTCACCGACGCCATCAAGGCCAGACGTCCTACTGCATTCCAGGTCATGCTTAAACCTGCAGGTTCTTCATGTAACCTTAATTGCACATACTGTTATTACCTTGAGAAGAGCAAGCTGTTCCCGGGCAGGAATCAGATGCGTATGTCGGAGGAGCTTCTTGAGAAATTTACAAAGCAATATATTGAAGCTCACGAAATACCTGTTGTCACTTTTACATGGCAGGGCGGTGAACCTACCCTTATGGGACTCGATTTTTATAAGAAGGCTATTGAATTTCAGAAAAAATATGCCGGAGGAAAAAACATCGAGAACTCTTTTCAGACCAATGGTACAAGGCTTGATGATGATTGGTGTAAGTTCTTTAAAGACAATAAAATACTTGTGGGTATCTCAATTGACGGTTCAGAAAAGAATCATGATCACTACAGGAAAACGGTATCGGGAGGCCCAACCTTTAAACGTGTTATGCGGGGAATTGAGATTCTGCAAAAGCACAGGGTGGAATTCAACACCCTGAGCGTGGTGAATGATTACAATGTGTCGATGGCTAAGGAGACATACCGCTTTCTGAAACAGATCGGAAGTGTTTTCATGCAGTTTCTGCCTGTTGTGGAGAGGATATCCGACACCGTTGCCGACACAGAGCTGAAGCTTGTGGCTCCCATGCACGGTGAAGCCAGGGTTGCACCCTGGACGGTAAATCCGAAAGAATATGGTAGATTCCTTATAACCATATTTGATGAGTGGGTACGAAATGATGTCGCCCGTCACTACGTTCAGATATTCGATGCCACCCTGGCCAATTTTGTGGGTGAAAATCCGGGGATATGTGTTTTCAACGAGACCTGCGGGGATGCTCTGGCAATGGAGCACAACGGAGACGTTTATTCCTGTGATCATTTCGTATATCCGGAATATTACCTTGGCAATATCATGGAAACATCCCTGATAGATATGGTTAAGTTGCAGCGGCAGTTTGATTTCGGTATCGACAAGCGGAACAAATTACCCCGTTACTGCCTTCAGTGTGATGTACGTTATGCTTGTCATGGAGAGTGCCCGAAACACCGTTTCCTCCTGACACCGGACGGTCAGCCGGGATTGAATTATCTCTGTGAAGGTTTCAAAATGTTCTTCAAGCATGTTGAACCCTATATGGAATACATGGCTAAAGAACTGAAGAACAAGCGTGCACCGGCCAATGTGATGACCTGGATCCGCAACAAGGAAGGACAGGTAAGGAAAGCGCCAATACCTGAGAGAAACGATCCCTGTCCCTGCGGAAGCGGTAAAAAATTCAAAAATTGCTGTGCCTTAAAGCCTCCGTATACTGCTTTTAACCAGGGATTCTAGGTATTATTGGCTTATATTCGGATCTTCTCAAGTACGAGCACCCAGTCGTTACCATTTTCTTTATCACCGGGCGGATTGAAAGTAACCATACCATCATTGGCTGCATTGCCTGCGGAACTAAATGTTCCGTTCCGTGGATCAAACCATTTGATACTGTAGTTAGTCCAAGGTAACTTACTCATATCAAGAGATATATTATTTCCATTCCAGGTGTATCCGAAAAGATAGTCTTCTCCCCTCGTAATGGCGATATAATCATATTTTGTTCCCTGTTCACCAGCCAGGAGTTCATTTGCAGGGATCCTTTCAAAATAAGGTTTAGACAGGATCAGGTCTCTGAGATATTTCATCTGTGAGGCTCCGGGTGCATCCATGGCAGCAGTCCAGTATTCTTTGGCCCCATAGCCGGGATTATCACCAGGCCTGTAAAATTGCATTATCGCACTGTGTCCGTATGTAAATCCGCAACATCCTGCAAATACCGACCAGTAGGCATATCTTCTCACTTCGTTATCGGTCCAGTATGGCTGTGTGGTGTCGTGCAGTCCCTGTGGTATGCCCTCGTAGGAAGGTTCACCGTCGATGGTAGGTTTAACCGGAACCAGTGAATAATCATATTGTGCATATTTCCAGTTATCTTCACCGTAGGCAAGGTCAGTCGTATCCTGGTCGTAACGCCTGTGGCCCGACTGGAACATGTTAAAATCGAGCCAGTTTTCATTGTGGAACCATTCTGATGACTGCGTCCTGCCAAAGGGATGAAAAGTGATCAGCTGGTCCGGATTATTCCTCCGGATGGTATTTCCGATTATATTCCACACGCGTAATGAATCGCTTCCCTTCACATCTCCTCCATTAAGCCAGATGATGTTATTACGGTTTTTAAACCTTTCTGCAAGCCATACAGCGTATCTGCCGGCCTCTTCGCCACTGACCTGTCCTCCTCTTACATTGGAACCCCAAACCGGCACCAGGCCCATGTAAATGCCTTTCTTGGCCGCGAGGTCCACCACATAATCAATATGGTCCCAGAAATCATATTGAGCAGGATCTTCGAAATTATTTCCTGGAGTTATAACCGGTTTGTCAACCTTCCCATCAACAAGAGCCGTATCACCATATACGTTAACTACATTTCGCACTCCGTGAAGTACCATTACCTGTATTACGTTGAATCCCTTTTGTTTCCTGTTCTCAAGGTATTGTTCGGTTTCTTCACGGGTCAGTTTTGAGAAAAGGAGCCAGCCGGTATCTCCCAGCCAGAAGAAGGGATCGTCATCAGCCGTGGCCAGGAACCTGTGGTTATCTGAAACCTTCAGGGCAGGAAGGTTGTCAGTGCCCCTTTGCATGCATGCAGGCATGATGAGGATCACCAGGAGAGAAATAGTAATCCTGAAAGAGGATTTCTTTTTTTGACAATAACTGTCAGGCATCATCAGTTTATTATTCATTTGGTTGATATGCTTAGGATTAAAAGTATAAAAATGGTGAAATAATGTTTGCGATCAAACAGAGGGGCTAAAATATTTCTTATAATTGATATCGTGGAATTTTAATTGTATCGCTATGAAACCAGGTGTATTTTCTCAGCTATATGAAAAGCTTGTGTTTGCAGTCAGGTTCAGGGAGTGTTTATTGAATCATTCCAGTAGGTTGACATTATTTGATCCTCGACGAGGATCTTTGGCCGATGAATGATTCTGTTTCAAAGCAGATGATCGCAGATCATCGAATTAATTACATGATGTCATCAAATTAGACATTATATTGTCTAATAATTTTACATAATATTAATGTCGGTAATTATGTAATATAATGATATTCAACATTATGTTAATATTGGCACATTCTTTGATTTTGTGAGATATCATTTTATAATGAAAGCATGAAAAGAAAAATCTGGATAGTTGGGGTACTTTTTTTTCTGATGCCATGGATAGCCGGGCAGGAGAAAAAATGGACTCTTGAGGATTGTATCAATTATGCTGTTGCCAACAATATAGGGCTTCAGCGTCAGAGACTTCAGACCGAAACTGCGGAGACGAATTACCTGAAATCAAAAATGGACCTCCTCCCCTCTCTGAATCTCGGATCTGATGCACGTGTAGGTTTTGGTCGTTCCGTCGACCCGGTCACCAACCTGATCACTTTTAAGCAAAACCTCAGTAATTCCTATTCACTGAATACCAATCTCCAGCTTTTCAGCGGATTTGCCACGCTTAACACTATCTCAGCTTCGAAATTCCTCCTGAAGGCCGGCCTCGAATCTGAAAAAGTTGCAAGAAATTCACTGATAGTAGATATCCTTGGCCAGTATTACCAGGTATTATACGCCCGTGGTCTGGAGGAGGCAGCAAAGCTCCAGCTCGATCTGTCGGAAAAACAACATTACCGCATCGTTAAGATGGTTGAAAACGGTCGCGAAGCTCTCTCGAGGCAATATGAAATGGAGAGCCAGGTTTCAGCCGACAGGCTTGCCTACACCGTCGCACGTAATTCGGCAAACCAGGCCGTAACACTAATGAAGCAGATGCTTCAGCTTGAACCACGCGAGGAGTTTGACATTCAACTGCCTGATCTGAAGAATATGCCCGTGCCTGATAGGAGTTTCAATATTGACTCTGTATTTAATGTGGCAATAAACACTCTTCCGCGGCTTAAGGCAATAGAATTTGAGCTTAAAGCCCTGGAAAAACAGATATCAGCAGCAAAAGGAGGCATCATGCCAAATCTTTCAGTCGGAGGTGCAGTATATACGGGTTATTACAAGGTGGTTAGCGAGGATGCAGGAATACAGCCATCATTTTCAGACCAGATTAAGAACAACAACAGCCAGGCTGTATACCTGTCTCTCGGGATTCCCATCTTTAACAACTTTGTAAACGGACGCAACATTAAAATAGCAAAAATAAGAAAGAGCGATGCTGAACTCAGACTTGAGCAGGAAAGAAACAGCCTGTACACTGAGATAGAAAATGCCTGTCTTGACTATAACAGAGGAAAGGACGAATTTCTCGCTGCAAAATCAAATAATGAGTTTAACATACGGTCGTTCGATGCTGTGGAAAAGAAATTTGAAGCAGGACTGGTTGATGTTACCGACTATTCAGCGGCAAAAACCACTCTTTACCGTGCTGAAACTGAAGCGCTGCGTACAAAGTTACAGCTCCTGGTTCGTAGACTGACAATAAGTTTCTATACTACAGGAGAATACGAGAATCTGATTTTTAATTAACAGGATAAATTCTTGACAAAATGGATACCCCCCTTGAAAAAATGGACCGGCCGATTGAGAAAAAGAAAGGCCTCAAAAAGAAACACATCGGATACATAATTGCCGGACTGATATTTATCATACTCATTTATATGGCCTTCTTTACCGACCGGACGTCAACTTACCGGGTCGAAAAAGACAAGCTGATAATTGGTGACGTAATAAGGGATCAGTTCAACGATTACATCACCGTGCCAGGCACCGTTGAACCGATAAGCACGATATTCCTTGATGCACAGGAAGGAGGACGTGTGGAAGAGATCCTGATAGAAGAGGGTTCTATGGTGAAGGAAGGAGATATTATTCTGCGTCTGTCAAACCCCGACCTCTACCTGAACATACTCGACAGCGAAGCCCAGCTTGCCGAGAAGGAAAATTTCCTGCGAAATACACAGGTTACCATGGAACAGGAAAGGATAGCTATAAAACGTGAGCTGATAAGCCTGAAATTCGATATCGAAAGGAAGGAACGGACATACAGGCAGAATGCAGAGTTAATAAAAGATAACCTGATCTCGATGGAAGAATTCATTCGTTCGAAGGAGGATCTTGATATGGCTAAAAGTGCCCAGCAGTTATTTATTGAAAGACAAAAAGCTGATTCCCTTTTTCGCATGGTTCAGGTTGAAACACTGAAGTCAAATCTTGAGAATATGCGTAAAAACCTTTCTCTTGTAAGACAAAGAGTTGAAAACCTTAACGTCAGGGCCACCGTTGACGGGCAACTCGGGCTTCTCGTTCCGGAGATAGGACAATCGATATCGAGGGGAGCAAACATGGGCCAGATAAACGTCCTGACCTCCTATAAGGTTACAGCCCAGATAGATGAACACTATATCGACAGGGTAAAAACCCAACTTACGGCCACCCTCGACAGGCAGGGCACCCAGTATAACCTGGTCGTCAGAAGAGTGTATCCTGAAGTCAGAAACGGAACTTTTGAGATAGATATGGTATTTCCTGACAATATGCCTGACAACATTAGAACAGGTCAGACCTATTATATAAGCCTTCAGCTGGGGCAGCCGAAAGAATCCGTTCTGGTTCCACTCGGAGGATTTTATCAGGAAACAGGAGGCCAGTGGATATTTGTAGTCGATCCTTCCGGTTCTTTTGCAACAAGGAGAAACATTTCAATTGGAAGGAAGAATCCAAAATACTATGAGGTGCTCGAAGGACTTGAACCCGGTGAAAAAGTCATTGTTTCGGGTTATGAATCATTCGGCAAAAACGAAAAACTTGTCTTTAAATATAACTAAAAAAGTATCGGCCATGATCAAAACAAAAGACTTAACAAAGATCTTCAGAACTGAAGAGGTTGAGACCACTGCTCTCAACAAGGTGAATCTCAATGTCAATGAAGGAGAATATGTTGCTGTAATGGGTCCGTCAGGGTGTGGCAAATCGACTCTTCTGAATATTCTCGGTTTGCTTGACAATCCGTCTGGTGGCAGCTACCTGTTCAATGGTACAGAAGTTGCCACTCTCCGGGAACGCGACCGTACCGTTTTCAGAAAAGGTAATATCGGATTTGTGTTCCAGAGCTTCAACCTGATTGATGAACTTAACGTGTATGAAAATGTTGAACTTCCTCTTATCTATCTGAAAATGAAGGGAAGCGAGAGAAAGAAAAAGGTTGAAGATGCGCTCGAAAGGATGAAAATAACACACAGGGCCAGGCATTTTCCGCAACAGCTGTCGGGCGGTCAGCAACAGAGAGTAGCCATTGCCCGTGCAGTAGTTGCAAATCCCCGTCTGATTCTCGCCGACGAACCTACCGGTAACCTGGATTCCAAAAACGGGATAGAGGTGATTAATCTTCTCTCGGAACTGAATAAGGAAGGAACTACCATCATTATGGTAACCCACAACGACAGAGATGCCGGTTATGCCCACAGGATAATAAACCTGTTCGACGGACAGATCGTCAGTTAATGCTTATTGTTCTCCATTTTCCTCAGTTTGTTGTAGAGGGTCTGACGGGTAATACCGAGCTTCGATGCAACAACACTGAGGTTGTTACCATGCCGCCGGAGGCTTTCAAGGATCATTCTGCGTTCCATCTGTTCAAGGGTAAGTTCATCTTCACTCCTTGTCTTCCTGACTATATGTTGCAGTTCAAAGTCAGAAGGAAGCAAAACGTTCGACTCACACATAATAACGGCTTTCTCAACTGAATGCTGAAGCTCCCTCACATTTCCAGGCCAGGAGTAATTGGAGAGTTTTTCCAGAGCATGGGTATTAATCCTCATAGTTCCCTTTCCATATTTTTCACAGTATAACCGGAGGAAATGATTTGCCAGTATAGGAATATCGTCAACCCGGTCGCGCAGTGGCGGTACATTTATTGTTATTGTGTTTAACCGGTAAAGGAGGTCTTCGCGAAACCTCTTTTCAGAGACCAGTTCCGGAAGATCCGCGTTGGTGGCACTGATGAGACGGATATCTATACCTGTTTCCCTGTTGGAACCGATCCTGACAATTTTCCTGTTTTGAAGTACGCTGAGTAACTTAGACTGGGAGTGAAGAGTAAGATTACCTATTTCATCAAGAAATAAGGTGCCTCCTGAAGCAAGTTCAAATTTCCCCTTCCGGTCTTCTCCCGCATCAGTGAAAGCCCCCTTGACATGGCCGAACAATTCACTCTCCAGTAAGGTTTCGGGAATAGAACCGATATCGACACTTATCATAAGCTCTCCTGCCCTATGAGATCTGTTGTGAATCTCCCTGGCTATAAGCTCTTTGCCTGTACCGTTTTCTCCTGTCAGCAGGACATTTGCATCAGTCGAGGCCACCTTCCGGATAATATTCAGAACATTGATCATAGTCGGTGAAGCCCCGTAAACAAGTTTATCTGATCCCTTATACATCGTACTCTTAATTGATTGACGAAAATATAAATTTTGTCTAAAGGTTCTACATATTACAATAATCTAAAGATGCCCCAGATAAATAAAAGATGCATGTATTTATCAATTAGTGCAACTATTATTTTACCAAGCCGTCTTTGATGTGAGATATTAATAATAAAACTGTAACAACCATGAAAGTAGATTTATATCCCAATGAGGTTGTCCTGAATGCCGATGATACTACTCAGAAGCATGAAAATAAGATAATTAAAGGAAAACTGATAGTGACAAATCAAAGAATATTCTTTAAGTCCCTGACTGAAAATGCAGTATCTTTCAGTCCAGAAATATTCTTTGAAAACATTCTTGAGGTCATATTCTATAAGAAAGGTTTATTTGCCGTAAAGGGTATAAATGTTGTCACCCGCGACGGAAAAACACATTCATTTCCCCTGAAAAAACGTGATGAGATCGGTCAGCTGATCAACAAGATGTATTGAACTATTATTCTATTTTAAGTGATTCAGCAGGATTGATTCGTGTAGCCTTATATGCCTGGTAGATAACCGTTACCATAGCTATTAGAAGCGTTGCTACTGCTATCAGCAGGAAGACATGGATATCTATATTTATACGGCTGGCAAACTGCTTCAGGAGGTTTTTAACTACAATCCACCCTGCAGGAAGTGCTATCAGCAGCGAAATTGATACAGGTACAAGAAATTCCCTCAGAAGCAAACCTGTTATTGTAAGACTACCTGCTCCCATCACTTTTCTGATCCCGATCTCTTTTGTCCTTCTTTCGGTAGAATATGCGGAAAGACCATAAAGCCCCAGGCAGGCAATGACCACCGTCAGGACCATAAAATATCCAAGCAGGCGTGTCAGGCGTATTGATGACCTGAACAGGTTTTTATAATCCTCATCAATGAATGTATAGGCAAACGGGTAATCAGGGATCACAGTCTGCCATATTTTTTCCGTCGCTTTCAGTGCTGCAGCACTCTCCTGCCCTGACAACCTGATGAGGATATATTCCAGAAAGTTAGTCTCAGTCAGTGCGAAAGCAATAGGTTCTATAGGCTGGTCTGCCCCCTTGAAGTGAAAATTTTTCAGTACTCCTACGATCCTCCCATTCAGACCCATGAAGCTAAACCTCATACCAACTCCTTCGTCAACTCCCATTAATTTTATAACCTCCTCATTTACCAGGAAGTTGCCTGTCGTGTCTTTTGCCATATCGGAAACATGCTCTCTTGAAAAGTCTCTTCCGGACCGGAGTTCCATCTTCATTGTTCTCAGGTAGTCGTAATCTACTGCGTTTACGCCGATAAGGACTCTTTTGTCGGGGTCTCTTCCATCCCAGTCTGCACCACCTGAATTGCTGCCTATCCTTACAGGATTGCTGTTTGCCGCGGTAACATCTTCTATAAGTGGTTCCTTGAGTAGTTCTGATTTAAGGGTGTAATACCTGGGTTTCATTTCTCTGGCCATAGGTATGCAGATCAGGTTTTCTTTGTCAAAACCCAGGTCTTTATTCTGCATATATTTGAGCTGCAGATACATAAATATGGCAGCCACAGCAATAAGGACTGAGAGAGTGAATTGAATGACGACAAGCACCTGGCGCATTTTTCCATGACCCCTGGTAGCCACAGGTTCGCCTGTCAGGACCGCAGCCGGTTTGAATGATGAAAGATAAAAAGCCGGGTAAATCCCTGAGATAAATCCAGTAATTACACCGGTGACAACCAGGCCAGCAAGGAACCTGAAACGGAAAAGATCTGCCAGTATGAACTTTTTGCCCGAGATTTCATTAAAAAGGGGAAGTGCTGATCCCATTAGCAACAGGGCCAGCAGCAATGCAATGAAAACAAGAAACAGTGATTCGAGAAGGAATTGATTGATAAGGTTCTTCCGGTCGGCGCCGGCAACCTTCTTTATTCCAATTTCCTTTGCCCTCCGTGATGCCTTAGCTGTAGACAGGTTGATGAAATTTATACAGGCAATGAGCAGGACAAATACTGCAATAAGGCTGAAGATGTAAAGCGATATTACCGGTCCGTTGTTATGTGTATATCCGAATTGTGAATGCAGGTGGATATCCAGAAGAGGAAAGAGCATATATTTGGTGGTAGTAGTAGGATAAAACTCAAGCACCACATCGGTGAGCTTTTTATTCACAGCCTCAGTGTCGGAACCTTTTTCAAGCAAAAGAAATGTCAGGATTGAGTTGGATCCCCATGAATTGTTCACTGCCCCGATTTCGTACAAGAAAGAATACGGAATAACGGCTTCAAATGTGAACATTGAATTTCTCGGCGGATCCTTCATCACCCCGGTCACCATGAACTGGTACTTGTTTTCCAGGGAGAGGGTTTGACCCATTGGATTTGAATCTCCAAAATATTTTGAAGCAAGTTTCTCGGTCAGAACGATGGAGTGAGGCGAACAGAGAGCAGTTAAGGGATCACCAAACAGCAAAGGCAGCGTGAATATTTTGAAGAAGCCTGAATCGGCAGCAATCACCCCGGATTCGAAGAATACTTTTTCTTCCTGCCGGAACAATATCCTCGGCATCCTGTTTATGCGCGTCTGTTCCCTTATCTCTGGGATCTTCTCCTTCCACACAGGTCCGCTTGGGTGTGGTGTCACAGTGACATGGTATCTCTCTCCGGAATAAAACTGATCCTCCTCTACACGGTAGATATCTTCAGCGTTCAGGTTAAATTTTTCATAGCTCAGTTCATCCTGTATCCACAGAAGAATTAATAAAGATACAGTCAGCCCGATGGCAAGTCCTGTTATATTAATAAGTGAAAATCCCTTGGTTTTCAATGTATTCCTTAGGGCAAGGCGAAAGAATGTCCCGGACATGGTTTAAAAAATAAGTTATTCTAAGGACGGTTTTTATTTTTTTATGTTGCATTTTTAAAATAAAACTGTCTTTAAAGAGTGGAAACATCGGAATGTAATGAGTGGAATTAAATATAACCTTCTGTTAATTCTCTGTTAAAGTTATGGCTTTCATTTCCCCTGCTGTTAAAATGAACTATTTTTATTTTTTATTTATCCTCATCCCTGAATTCAAATGATCAAGAATGTATTCAAGACAGCTCTGAGGCATATCCGCAAACATGCCGGATACAGCCTCCTGAACATTATCGGACTTACACTGGGAATCACCAGTGCTCTGTTTCTTTCTATCTATGTTTCCGATGAGATCAGCTACGACCGGTATCATGAAAATGCAGACCGTATTTACAGGGTTTCATCAAAGATAACTGAGACTGATGACCAGTTCACATGGATTGTAGCTCAGATACCGATGGGACCCCAGGTAGTCAGTGATTATCCTGAGGTGGAATCATTCGTCAGGTTCATAAACATGCCACAGGCACTATATTCCTTTGAGGATAAGCAATATGTGGAAGAAGACTTCTTTTATGCAGACTCCACACTTTTTGATGTATTCTCATTTAAGGTGATAAGTGGGGATGTAAGGTCAGCTGTCAGGGACCCCGGCAAAATAGTTATGACTGAAACGGCTGCAGCCCGTTATTTTGGCAGTGAAGATCCGGTCGGCAAGGTAATCAGGACAGGCAGTACCACTTTTGAGGTTACCGGGGTGATCGGAGATATCCCGACAAATTCACATTTTCGCTTCGATGCTGTCTCGGCCCGAAACAACCTTCCCAAACAACTCGGCACCTGGGGGAATTTTGGTGTTTTTACTTACCTGCTCATGCCGGAAGGACTCGATGTTAAAGCGTTTGAGAAGAAAATGCAGGGCATGTACGATGCACACATGAAGACAATATTCGAACCTCTTAAGATCAATATCGAATATATTCTGGAACCGATAAAAGAAATACACCTCCATTCAACCAATGCCGCGGAACCGGAGCCGACAGGAAGCATTACATACGTAATTATTTTTGGAATTGTTGCCCTGTTCCTGATACTCATAGCGGCAATGAACTATATGAATCTTGCTACAGCGCGTTCTGCCAGCCGGGCAAGAGAAGTGGGACTAAGAAAAGTTGTGGGATCAGGCAGAGGCATGCTGATAGGCCAGTTTCTGTCCGAATCAATTGTACTGACACTAATATCATTGATCATCAGTATTATCTTATTCATGGCCCTTCTGCCGTCGTTCAATATACTTGCCGGAAAATCATTCAGTCTATCGGTATTATACAGCCCGGAAGCAATCATATCAGTATTTATGCTTTTACTGGTAGCAGGTATTATCGGAGGCAGTTATCCTGCATTTTTCCTTTCAGCTTTCAGTCCGGTTACTGTTCTTAAAGGAGAAATAACACAGGGCTCAGGAGGCAGCATGTTCAGGAAGATACTGGTGGTGATTCAGTTCACAATTTCTGTAATAATGATAATATGCACCCTTGTGGTTTTCAGACAGATCAATCACCTGAAGACCATGGATCAGGGTTTTGACCAGGAGAATGTTATAAGCCTTCAGTTACGAAATCAGGAGATGGTCAGAAAATATCCGGTATTAAAAGCTTTGTTGCTTGAAAATACAGATATTAAGTATGTTACATCAACCAATACTCCTATCGGGGAAGGATCGGGTAAGGTCATTTTCAGTATGGAAACAGATCAGGGAATGGTACAGCGGGGAATAAATTTTGCTGTGGTTGATCATGATTTTGTCGAGACCATGGGGATAGAAATAACCGAAGGTCGTGATTTCAGCAGGGACATGCCCTCCGACACGCTTTATTCGGTGGTCGTGAATCAGACCCTGGCCAACAGGATGGGATGGGAAGAGCCCATAAACAAGAAAGTAGTGCTGGGTGAAGGACAACAGATTAACGCAAGGGTAATAGGTGTTATGAAAGACTACCATCAGACAGGTATGTATAATGAAATCGAATCACTGATGCTCGTTTACAGGGAAACCACAAATACCATATACATAAAGTTGAGTGGGCAAAATAATGAACAGATTATTAACTATATAGGGGATAAATGGAGGGAGACATTCCCTGACCAGCCCTATTCATACACATGGTTGTCGGAACGCTTCAATAACCAGTTTGAGGCAGATGAAAAACGTGGCCTGATTTTCACAATATTCACTATGCTGGCCATTGCCATCGCCTGTCTCGGGCTTTTCGGACTTGCATCATATATGGTTGAGCAGAGGACGAAGGAGATAGGTATAAGAAAAGTGTTCGGTGCAGATGAGGGTGTCGTGATCAGACTGATATTGAAGGATTTTCTTCTACTGGTGCTGATCTCGATAGCACTTGCAACTCCTGCAGCCTGGTATCTTATGACGAGGTGGCTGGAGAACTATGTATACCGGTCCGGTATCAGTGTTTTCCTGGTGATCTTTGCTGCATTCATAACTCTTGCACTTACAATAATTACTGTCAGTTACAAGGCCTATCAGGCTGCGATTTTAAATCCGGTGCAATCAGTCAGAACAGAATAACAGGAAAGGGATTCTTATTTTAAGAGCGGGATTATTTTTAATTGAGGTTTCAAATGCTTAATTTAGTGTTTAATGAGACTTCTGAGAAAAATCATCCCTGCGGTGTTCATGTTGTTTGTGCCCCTTCCGTCTGTGGCTCAGATACTCAGTGATACATTTGCCATCCGTATCATCACCGAAGGTATGCATAGTATTTACGATTTCCGGTTCAGCGAGGCCCGTGAAGCATCAGACCGGCTTGCTGTGTTATATCCCGGTCATCCTGTCCTCGATCTCTTTGACGGGATGAGAATTTACTGGGAAAATTTTCCCCTCCTTCCTTCATCCGGTGCAACGATGCAATTTGAGGATCTTATGCGACGGTGTATGGATAAAAGTGAGAACGAGACAGCTCCTTCACCGGCTTATGAACCAGAATATCTGTTGACGAGATTATGTGCGCGTGGATTACTTCTCCTGTTTTATGCGGATAATGATATGAGCGGGAATGTAATTCCACTTGCTGCAAGCACCTACAGGCCTCTGATGCTTTCTTTCGGGTATACATCAAGGTGTACGGACTTTTATTATTTCACCGGTGTATATAACTATTACCGTGATGCTTATCCGCAGGTATATCCCGTTTACAAGGCCGTGGCCTTTATGTTTCCTCCGGGCGATATGCAACTTGGGCTCAGGCAGCTGGAAGAATGCGGGCAGACATCAATAGCATTACGGGCTGAAGCATATTTTATTCTTTCGTGGATCAGGCTGAATTTCGAAAAAGATTCAGAAGCAGCTCTTCCTTTATTATTGCATCTTGTTAATAATTACCCGGATAACCCTCTTTATCGAATATGTTATATAAAGAACCTGCTTCTTCTGAAGCGCTTCTCAGAGGCGGAAGCGGTTCTTGAACAAAACAGTGCTGACAATAATCTCTTTTACAACTCTGTGGTACCGGTATTTCACGGCATTATACAGGAGAAGAAATATCTGAACTATGAACTTGCCCTCAGCCACTATAGAACCGGGGTAAGTGCACTTTTCCCTTTCGGTGCCTATGGCAATGAATATGCTGCCTATGGTTATTTCGGATTGAGCCGTTTAGCTGCCTTGTCAGGTAATAACCACGAAAGGAGAATTAACAGACGAAAGGCTCAGTCGATAGCCGAATTCAGGGATATTACATTCGATTATTGAGACGCCGGGTTATTTCTTCTCTGGCAGAAAGGATAAAGTAAGCTCCTCGCTGTCACCGTATTTCAACCTGATTTTATCAAGTCGTCTATGAAGTTTCTTTATTACTGAGGCATATTCCGGGTCATCGTAGAAATTCTTCATTTCCAGAGGATCTGCCTGCCGGTCGTAGAGTTCCCATTCGTCAATATCGTAGTAATAATGTACCAGTTTGTATCTTTCTGTGCATATCCCGTAATGCCGCTTTACACTATGAACTGCCGGGTATTCGTAATAGTGATAATAATGTTCTTTTCTCCAGTTTGCAGGTTTCCTGCCAATCAGGATAGGAACCAGGCTTCTCCCCTGCATGTCGGAAGGCACTTCAACACCTGCCATATCGAGGATTGTCTCCGCGAAGTCGAGGTTTGATACCAGATCATCGTTAACCGCCCCGGGTTTTACAACATCGGGCCATTTTATCAGAAGTGGAGTACGTAACGACTCCTCAAAAATGAACCTTTTATCGAACCAGCCATGTTCTCCAAGATAGAAGCCCTGGTCGGATGCATATATCACGATTGTGTTTTTGTCGAGGCCGTTATCTTTAAGGAAGCTAAGCACCTCTCCCACGCTTTTGTCGACAGCGGCTATGCATGCCAGGTAATCCTGCATATACCTTTGATACTTGAATTTAACAAGTTCGTCACCTTCAGGGGGAGATGAATAAAATTTTCTTATGACAGGATTGTATACCGAATCCCATGCTGCAGCCTGTTCCGGATTCATTCTGTTTAGTCCCACATTTTTCGGACCGTCCGTGTTTTCATATAGTTTCAGGTCCTGTACGAGCCTCATCGTTTTGGAAATGGTCATATCCTGTTCTCTGACTGCAGACCCCCTTCCTGAATAATCATCGAATAGAGTTTCCGGTTCAGGAAATGTTACATCCATGTAAAGACTCAGTTCGTCGGGCCCTGGCTGCCATTCACGATGTGGAGCCTTATGGTGCATCATAAGCATGAATGGTTTCCCTGAAACTTTTGCCTGGGATAGCCAATTAAGGCATTTTTCTGTTATCAGTTCAGTTACGTAGCCTTCGTTTCTTTTACGGCCTTCCGTAGTTATGAAGTCGGGGTTATAATAATTACCCTGGCCGGGAAGTATTTCCCAATGGTCGAAGCCTGTGGGATCAGATCCCAGATGCCATTTCCCTATCATAGCCGTCGTGTAGCCGGCATCCTGCAGGAGCTTCGGAAATGTCTGCTGGCTGCCGTCAAAGGGTTTCTGTCCCTCATTTTTCATGAATCCGTTAAGATGGCTGTATTTACCTGTCAGAACCACTGCCCGGCATGGACCTGAGATTGAATTTGTGACCATGCATCTGTCGAAGCGCATCCCGTCGCGTGCTATTATGTCGATATTTGGAGTAGGAGCAATATCTTTCAGCATACCTCCGTAAGCGCTTATTGCCTGGAAGGCATGGTCGTCGCTCATTATGTAAATTATATTTGGCTTTTCACTACCGGGGGGTGTGTTATTACAACCCGGGGCTATGGCTGCTCCTATTCCGAGGAGCGTCAGCAGCTTTATCCTGTCATTTTTTGTCATGATATACTATTTTATATGACTATTTTATTTCGAAGGTTCCTGTCAATTCGTCACTGTCTTTATATCCATAACGTACTGCTCTGGCTCTGATGTTATATGTCCCTGGTTTCAGATGCAGGGGTCCGTTATATAGAATCCAGTGTGGATTTTTCTTCTGATCGAAAGTGTAAACCATTGATGCACCGTGGGTAGGACAGTATAATCCGAGTGTCATCGGTGCTGACCAGGATCCTCCGGTACGATAATTTTTGGAAGTCCTGTCTTCAGGTGAGTTGATTATGAAATAAGGAACATCAGTAACAGGCTGGACATTCCCCGGCCACATCTGTTCTATCATTTCAGGTTCATTCAGATGTCCCATGTCTTTTGTTTCCATAGTCCATTCCTTATGTTTTTTACGTAGGTCGTCGATCATTGTTTTATATTTCGGATCATCGATAAGATTTTTTACCTGGTATGGATCGGCTTTTACATCGTAAAATTCTTCCGGCGGTCTGCTGTAGGCCATCCAGCTTTTCTGGGGTCCGGTGAGCTTTCCTTCTGCATCAAGTCTTAGCATTTCCTTGTATATAGGCATGTTGCTCAGGTAAGGAACCCATATCGGGAAAGGTTCGTTAGGGTAATAGTTACGTATATACAGGTAATCCTTTGTCCTTACGGAGCGGATCATGTCATAAGACTCATCAACCCTGTCACGGGCTCCGAAGACAACATCTCTGGGAGGAGCCGCCTGTTTTCCGAGGAAGGCCATTCCCTGCATGTGAGATGGTATTTTTATTCCGGCAAGTGACAGCACCGTGGGTCCGAAGTCGATAGAGCTAATAAGCCTGGTATCTACTTTTCCTGCGTTGGATTTATCCGGAAATTTTATGATTAGCGGGATATTTAATCCTGAATCGTATAGCCATCTCTTGGCTCTCGGAAGTCCGTCTCCATGGTCGCCCCAGAAGAAGATGATTGTATTGTCAAGTTCTCCTTCTCTTTCCAGCTCGCTTAGAATAGATGCGACCACTGAATCGAGTCTGGCAATATTATCGTACATTTTCGCCAGGTTCTTCCTTATGATTTCATTGTCCGGATAGTATGGAGGAACTTTTACTTTGGCAGGATCTGTTTTTACTTTCGAGATATCCCAGCTCTGACTTTCATGAGTTCCGGTCCAGTTGAAAACCGCAAAGAAAGGTTGGTTTTTATCAGGACGGTTTTTATAGTGGGCTGTTTTGCTGCATTCATCCCATATACTTGCCGGCACCGGATCTCTGGCAAACTGGTAATCGGTTTTCGAGTTGTTAGTGCAGTAATATCCGGCTGCCCTCATATATTCCGTAAAAGCTTTTACATAGTGAGGGGGTACGGCTGTGAAAGGAAGAGGATTATCGGCTGACCGGCGGAATGAAGTCGTGCGCATGTGCATGCATCCTATGGAGGTCTGGTACATACCGGTGATTATCCCTGCCCTGCAGGGTGCGCTGATTGCAGCTGTGGTGAAGACATTTGTATATCGAATGCCCTGTCCGGCCAGCTTGTCGATGTTAGGTGTTTTTGCTACATTATCGCCATAGCAGCCGAGATGAGGGCTCATATCCTCTGTTGAGATCCAGAGAATGTTGGGTTTCTTCACTTCCTGCTGTGCATGGGCATTTATGGCAAGTAATGAGGCACAGCCGAATCCGAATGCTGATCTGAGATTAATCATGGTTGAAGTTTAAGTTATGTGATATCATTAATTAATACTACCTGCTTTTCTTCTGTTTGCTCCGGGGGTTTTTGTAAGGTTATCTCCAAGGTCTTTTCGCGCCTCTTCTGCCAGTTCCAGAAGTTCATTAACCTTTTCAGGATAGTAATCGGCTACATTATACCACTCACCCGGATCGCGCCGGAGGTCGTACAGTTCAGGTTCGCTTATTTTCTCTGTTCCGGTGGGCCCCGGCCAGCCATCGGCTCCGGGTTTTTTATCACGGTAGGTTCTCCCGTTATGAGGCAGGATGAGCTTCCAGAAATCGCGCTGAACGGCTTCGAGGTTATTTTGCTGGTAATAATAATAGAATTCACGTCGTGGTGATGCTGATTTATCCCCGGTCATCAGTGGGAAGATGTTTACCCCGTCAATTTTCTTGTCGGGAAGAGGAGCTCCCGTTATAGCAGCCAGAGTGGGAAGAATATCTATTGATGATGCCAACTGGTTGCATACATCGCCAGCCGGTATAACTCCGGGCCATCTCATTATACAGGGTACACGCTGTCCTCCTTCCCAGCTTGTCCCCTTTCCTTCGCGCAGTCCTCCTGTCGTTCCTGCGTGGTTACCGAAGTTGAGCCATGGGCCGTTATCACTGGTGAAGATGATGAGAGTGTTCTTCTCAAGGCCGTTTTTTTTCAGCGCTTTCATTATCTCTCCAACCGACCAGTCGACCTCCATCATCACATCACCATAGAATCCCTGCTTGCTTTTTCCCCTGAATTTATCCGAAACTCCCAGGGGTATATGGACCATTGAATGAGGTAAATACAAAAAGAAATGCTCTTTTTTATGCCTTTCGATAAAATTCACTGCATGTTCTGTGTAATCGGTTGTCAGTTTATCCTGTCCGGCAAGATCAGGCACCTCTCCCACCTTTTCATTGCCTTCTATCAGGGGCAGAACAGGATATTTCATTTTATTGCTTGTTGTATCCTTAAGATGGATAGGTACCCCGTCGAAATCGACAGGCCACATGTCATTGGAATATGGAATACCATAATACTCGTCGAATCCGTGTTGAAGGGGCAGGAATTCATGGTGGTGTCCGAGATGCCATTTTCCGATTATACCGGTAGAATAACCCTTTGTTTTAAGCATTTCTGCTATAGTTGTCTCTTCAGGGTTAATACCATTCTGGGCCCATGGCATAAGTGCTCCTGATATACCGATGCGGTTAGGATAGCATCCTGTCATCAGTCCTGCCCTGGAGGCACTGCTGACAGCCTGGGGACAATAGTACCAGGTAAACTGCATTCCCTGGTTTGCCAGCCTGTTCAGGTTGGGTGTGTCATACTGGTTCGATCCTGTACGACCTATATCTCCATAACCCATGTCATCCATCAGTATCAGGATGATGTTTGGTGTTGACTGTTTAAGTCCTGTGCTTTTCTGGCTACAGCCCGGCAACACAGCAAGTGATGCGGCGCCGATGCAGGTAAGTGATCTGAGCTTCATATCCGGTTATTTTTAGATTTCTGGTCAATATTATTTCTGGGGCAGGGATCTGTTTTTCCAGGCAGGATTTGGCAGCATCATTCTGGTGTTATTTTTCTTCCTCCATTGGGTTAACAAGTTATACAATTCATTCTTTTTTTCAGGGTTTGACACTGAAATATCATTGGTTTCAGATATATCGGCTTGCAGATCGTACAATTCGAGCCTCTCTCTTTCAAAATTATCAATCAGCTTATATTTGCCGAGTCTCACGGCGCTTCCCGGTTCGACTCCCTGGTTTGAATAATGGGGGTAATGCCAGAATAAGGGGCGTTCGGGAAGGTAAGCACCAGTCAGCAACGGGAATATGCTAACTCCGTCGATATCGCTTACCGGAGATACTGAAGCTGTCATATCCATAATCGTCGGGAAAAAATCTATTGATGACACAGGAGTTGCTTCTGTGGTACCTGCCTTTCCTGCCGAGGGATGTCTGATAATAAGTGGAACCCTGATACCGCCTTCATAAAGCCATCCTTTTCCGGCCCTGAGAGGGGCATTGCAGGTTGGAGATCCTTCAGAAGTTGACAGTCCTCCGTTGTCGGAAGTAAAAATAATTATTGTATTATCATATATCTTCAGTTCTTTGAGTTTGTTTATCAGTTTGCCGATATTTTCATCGACACTCCAGATCATTCCGGCATATACAGGGTTACTTTGGATTATTCTTTCTTTGAAATTGTTGCTCATTTCCGGTCTTATCCAGTCTCTTTCCCTGGTGAAAGCCTCATTGCCGTCTAGCCCCACAGATGCAGCCTTTTCTGAAAATTTCAGAGTATGTTCTTCTTTTGCCTGCATTGGATTATGAACGGCATAATATGAAAGGTAGACAAAGAAAGGATCATCATGTGTTTCTTCAATGAATTTTATGGCATCATCAGTCTGCCGGTCGGTGAGATATTCCCCTTCCGGTCCATCTTCCAGTCTTGGATTGCCATAAGGTGAAAAATAGCCGTTGGCAGTTTTGTTTCTCACCGGCGATCCTTTGCTGAAACCTCCGCTGTTGACATCAAAACCCTGATGTTCAGGCCAGAATTCTTCTGTTTCACCAAGGTGCCATTTCCCTGAGATCATTGTCCGGTAACCGTTCTGCTTAAGAGCCTCAGCCAGAGTTACTTCATCCAGACTCAGGTTCAGGTTAAATGGCAGAGCTACAAGTTTGTCGTCAGGTAAGCCGCTTTTTGTAGCCTGTCTACCCGGGATCCAGTCGGTAATGCCGGTTCTGACAGTATATTTACCTGTCATTATTGATGATCGTGTCGGTGAAGAAACCGGGCAGGAAGCATAAGCGTCGGTGAATCTTATGCCTTCCGAAGCCAGCCTGTCGATATTTGGTGTTTCGTAAAATGTACTGCCATAACAACCAAGGTCGGTATAGCCCATATCATCGAGCAGAATAAAAATGACGTTTGGCTTTTCTGTTGAATTACTGCATGAGTTTAATCCTGCAGCCATGGGGATCATCGCAAGAGTGACTGCACCGGCTTTTAGTTTAAGGCTTAACATGTTAATATCCTCCTTTCTGAGGTTCGTTAGTTTTTCTTTCTGATACTCTTAAGAAGCTCATCCATCCCGTTCAGAATTTCAGGATTTTGATCTGCGATGTTATTTTTTTCACCAGGATCGTTTTTGATATTATAGAGCTGCGGGAGCGTGTCGTTGCCGAGTTCAATATTTACGTTGACATTAACTTTTGGTCCGGGTCCGGGTTCAATATATTTCCAATCACCTTTTCTTATCCCCAGCCGTCCGTTGGATGCGTGTTCAACGAGCCATTCACGGTTTTTGTTTGATCTTCCCAGCAAAACGTCAATATGATTCTGAGTGTCAGGACCTGCGCTCTCTGGAATTTTCTGTCCTGTAAGTTCTGCCAGGGAAGCCATAAGGTCTATCTGACAAAACACTGCTTCTGATACTCCTTTATTGATTTTCCCGTCCCAGCTTACAATCAGTGGTATCCGGGTACCTCCTTCGAAGGCACTGTATTTACCGCCTCTCAGCCGGCCTGCAGGTTTGTGGTCACCTAAAAGCTCAACAGCCATATCCTTGTAACCGTCATCTACCACAGGTCCGTTATCGCTAGACATAATAATCAGGGTCTTTCGCGAAAGGCCGAGTTTTTCAATCGTATTCAGTATTTCACCCACCGACCAGTCGAATTCAAGTAACGCGTCTCCTCTTGGTCCCATTCCACTTTTACCTGCAAATCTCTGGTGCGGCATTCTGGGTACATGAACGTCGTGTGTGGCAAAGTAGAGGAAGAATGGTTTTTCACAGTTCTTCTCTATGAAATTCACAGCTTTTGCGGTTATGACATCGGCCATGTCTTCGTCGACCCAGAGGGCGGATCTTCCTCCTGTCATATAACCGATGCGGCTTACCCCGTTAATGATTGTCATATCGTGTCCGTGACTGGGATGCATTTTCAGAAGTTCAGGATTTTCCCTGCCGGTAGGCCAGTCGCCTACTTTCTCTTTGAAACTGACCTGTATGGGATCGGCAGGATCGAGTCCGGATACCCTGCGGTTTTCGACATATACACATGGGACTCTGTCTCCTGTGGCAGGAATGATAAAACTGTAATCAAAACCTATGTCAAGCGGCTGATGTGTAATGTCGCTGTTCCAGTCAGGGCCTCCCTCCGGTCCGAGTCCGAGGTGCCATTTACCTACTACTGCAGTTGTATAACCGGCATTTTTCAGCAATGTTGCAAGAGTATACCTCCCTGGTTCTATTATTGCAGATGCATCACCCGGCAAAACTCCAGTTCCCTTTTTTCTGAATGCATACTCCCCGGTAAGAAGTGAATAACGCGAAGGTGTGCTTGTGGCAGATGTACAGTGTGCATTCGTAAATCGAAGGCCATTGCCGGAAAGCCTTTCTATGTTGGGGGTTGGGACATTAGCTCCATAGCAGCTTAAATCGCCGTACCCGATATCGTCAGCATAGATCAGGATGATATTGGGACTGTCCGTATCCGTGCATCCTGAAAGGGCAAGAGCAGCTGTTGAAAGGACACCAAGGGTCTTAGGAATGCTACTATATTTTTTCATGGTAAATGCTTATATCAATTATTTAAATTAAGGGGACACTATATGTTAACCAGTATGCTGACCTAATAACCTGCAATATGGATATTATGACTTTAATGAAGATGAAATATTACTTAGTTTCATATGAAAAAGGGAAAACCTCTGAAGCTATGTGTGCTTCCTTCATTATGTTTTCCATTTTTTCCACGATATCAGGATATTGCACTGCGATATTGTTTTTTTCGCCGATATCAGATGACAGATCATACAGTTCGGTTTTTCCAACGGGTGTTCTGTCTATATCTCTTCTGACAGCTTTCCAGTTGCCCATTCTAACAGCAACTTTCCCCCCCTGTTCATGGAATTCCCAGTAGAGGTACTCGTGCAGGTTTTTCTGTTTTTTTCCAAGAAGTGTCGGAAGGAATGAGATTCCGTCAATATTTTCAGGGTTTTTTATGCCTGTAATCTCAGCGAGGGTGGGTAAAAGATCCCAGAAAGCTGATACGTGATCGGACCGGCTTCCGGCTTTTATATTTCCCGGCCACATTGCGAGCATGGGAGTTCTGATGCCTCCCTCATACATATCGCGCTTATATCCGGTAAGAGGCCCATTGCTGTCAAAATAGTCCGGATCGGCGCCACCTTCAAGATGAGGTCCGTTATCGGAAGCGAAAATTACAATGGTATTTTCTTCCAGGCCAAGTTCAGTGATCTTGTCAAGCACTTCTCCAACGTAGTCGTCGAGATGTTTTATCATTGCTGCAAATGCAGCATGGGCTTCCGGCTGTGATCCGTAGCCACCCATCCGGTACCTGGGTCCATCATCAACTCCCTTAAATGATTTTTCAGGTTCAAATTTTCCCCTGAAAAGAGCCATATTTTCTTCACGTGCAAAGAGTTCGGCATGAGGTATAATATTCGGGTAGAACAGGAAGAACGGTTTTGAACGGTTCTCTTCAATGAATTTCATGGCAGCTTCATGTATCATGTCGGGAGCATATACACCCGTTGCATTACCCTCATTTTCAGGGATCATAATTTTATCATGATTGTGCCACAGGTAATAAGGATAATAGTTATGTGCCAGGCTCTGGCAGTTATAACCGAAGAATTCATCGAAGCCCTGGGCATTGGGATCACCTTCAGTGTCGATAAATCCGAGGCCCCATTTTCCGAATGCACCCGTTGTATAACCTGCTGTCTTGAGCAGTTCCGCGATAGTAACAGATTCTGCAGGAAGAGGCCATTGCCCCTCAGGTTTCCAGCCCTTGTTGCCTCTTATCGGAGTATGTCCGGTGTGCTGGCCGGTCATCAGACTTGAGCGAGAGGGTGCACTGACGGTACAGCCGGTATAATGCTGAGTAAAGAGCATTCCCTTTTCGGCGATCCTGTCAATACTTGGGGTAGAAAAATTTTTCTGACCATAGCAGCTCAGGTCTCCGTATCCAAGGTCGTCGGCAAGAATATAAATTATGTTTGGCTGTTTATTGTCTTTGGCTGACTGGGTGCAACCTGCGGCGGCGAGGGAGGCGAGGAGGATCAGTGAGGTAGGGTTTTTCATGTTTGAGGTTTAAGGTTTAAGGTTTAAGATTTAAAGGTTTAAGGTTTAATGGATTAAAGCCCCCCTATAGGGGGGTTGGGGGGTAAGAGAGGTTTAGGGTTCATTGAGTTTCCTTATTCGAATGGTATATGCTTCGGCAGGGTTCTTAACAAGGAGCTGGTCTATGTCAGAATCGGTGAATCCTCTCTCTCTCAGTGCCGGTATAAGGAAATTAAAGATATCGGTATATCCGTTAAAATTTCCTCCTCCGGGAAGGGCAGGATCATACCATCCGGAATCGTGTGAAAGGAGAACCTTTTGTAACAGTCCTTCTTTTTTCATTCGTGCTATCCTCTCAGCATACCACCCAATGCTGTTCCTGTCTCCGGGCTGAAGGTTTGGCCTTTCCCTCACATTGTCAAGAGATACCCATGTTCCCAGTTCAGCTGCCTCTATATTCTTTTCTATGGTCCCTCTCTGTGCATGGACCCAAATAAAGGCAGAAGGATCGACGCCCTGTTCTCTCAATACAGCAAGTTGCGCAAATGCAGGACCTTCAGGGCCTGTATGCGATGCAATGGTCAGGCCTGTAGCAAGATGAGCAAGTGCTGCAGCTGTTATTATCTTAAGGTCGGAAGGTGAAAGAGTGTCGGCCGGGTTAACGGCAATCTTAATAAAACCCGGTCGTATACCGCTTCCTTCGATGCCGTTGAGATATTCATCAATCCATTTGCCTGCCAGGGTTTTCGCGTCGACGGACTGGAAGCTCTCCGGGAGAAACTTATGATTGTAGCCGTAATAACCTGTGTTGGTTACGAAGATGATACCGCTTTGTTTTGAAAGTTCCTTCAGCAGGAGCGGATCGCGACCCAGATATTCAGGTGTACATTCAACGATGGTCCTCACTCCCACTGCCCTGGCTTTCTCAAGTACCGGTAATGCTTTTTCAATTACTGAATCACGGTTCCACCGGAAATAGCCTGTACTGTCGGCCCCGATGAAATCGACGAGAATATGTTCGTGGGAAAGTGCTGTCCCCAGCTTTCCGGGATTTTCAGGTCCGTTTACTGTCATGATAACATCTCCGTTATCAGCCCTGCATGTTATGATAATGATGCCGAAGACGAGGAAAAGGATAAGCCAAAGGATGATATTCCAGCTATAGTCTCTGTAATCTTTTTCCATCAGGTGCAATTATATAGTCTGCCCTAAAATTAAGATTTTTTGTTAATAAAAACAGAATAAATGACTATCAGGAATAACAAACAGAGTTCGTTGATTTTTTTCGTTTACCCCGACCCCAGAGGGGGAGTGAAAAAAATCAATGCTTCTCTGTTATTTATAGGAATCCATATGAACGTTTTGCACCGAACGTCCTGACGGATCGATTATATTATTCAGAGAGGCATCCCATGCCAGGGCTTCCGCTGTGCTGCAGGCCACTGAAGGAACTGACGGGACGCAGGCAGCGGCTGAATCGGAAGGGAAATGCTCAGAATATATTGACCTGTAGAGGTATTCCTCCTTGCATAGTGGCGGATTGATGGGGAAGCGGTATTTTGCATTCTTAAGCTGTTCATCTGATACATTATCGTCGGCCAGTTTTCTCAGGGTGTTAATCCAGTTATAGCCGACACCGTCACCGAATTGCTCCTTCTGGCGCCATGCAACGCTTGCGGGAAGCAGATCCTCGAATGTTTTCCGAAGGATCCACTTTTCCATTTTGTCCTTTGTTATCATCTTATCCCTGGGGTTTAAACGCATGGCCACATCCAGGAACTCCTTGTCGAGGAAGGGAACCCTTCCCTCCACGCCCCAGGCAGCGAGTGACTTGTTTGCCCTCAGACAGTCATAGAGGTGAAGTTTTCGCAGTTTCCTGACAGTCTCCTCATGAAATGCATATGGATTCGGAGCTTTATGGAAATAGAGATATCCTCCGAATATCTCGTCAGATCCTTCCCCGGTAAGGACCATTTTCACACCCATAGACTTGATCACCCTTGCCAGGAGATACATTGGCGTGGAAGCCCTGACACTGGTAACATCGTAGGTTTCAATATTATATATTACATCACTCAGGGCATCGAGGCCTTCCTGGATGGTAAAATGGATCTCGTGGTGGACTGTGCCGATATGGTCCGCAACCTTTTGTGCCGAAGCCAGGTCGGGTGAACCTTCGAGTCCGATCGCAAAAGAGTGCAGCTGTGGCCACCAGGCTTCTCTCTGATCCTGCGTCTCGATGCGCCTGGGAGCGTACTTTTTAGCCACTGCTGATATAAGCGAGGAATCCAGTCCCCCGGAAAGAAGAACACCATAAGGTACGTCGGACATCAGCTGGCGATGGACAGCAGCCTCCATGGCGGTTCTTAAATCGCTGATCGATGAGGTATTGTTTTCAACAGCTTCATAATCCATCCAGTCGCGGTGGTACCATCTTTTAATCTCACCGTCAGGACTATAGAGATAATGGCCGGGAAGGAACTCTTCTATCCTGTTGCATACCCCTTCAAGAGCTTTGAGTTCTGACGCGACAAAGAAGTTTCCATATTTATCCCATCCCATGTATAAGGGCACTATTCCGATATGATCGCGTGCGATCAGGTAACAATCCTTTTCCTTATCGTAGAGTGCAAAGGCAAAAATCCCGTTCATCTCCTCGAGGAAGTCGGGTCCCTTATCACGATAAAGGGGAAGGATGACCTCGCAGTCGGAGAAAGTAGTGAAATCATATGAATTTTCGTACTTCTTTCTGATAGACTGATGATTATATATTTCCCCGTTTACGGTAAGAATAAGGTTGCCGTCCCTGCTGCGAAGAGGCTGCCCGCCAGATTGGGGGTCCACGATTGCCAGACGCTCATGGGCCAGGATCGCTTTATCACAATCAAATATACCCGACCAGTCGGGGCCTCTGTGCCTTAGTTTTTTCGACATTTTTAATACGGTTGTCCGCAGCCCGGTATGATTCACCTTCAAATTAAATACTCCAACAATACCACACATAAATAAAAAATTTAGTTATCCCTGTTTATCAATTTCAAAATCCGGACAAAGCTAATAATTAAATTAAGAAAAAAGATATATATAAGTAAAAAGAATATAATAAAACAATATATCAAGTAAAAAAGCCTATTAGATAGATAAATATAATTTAATTATACGAATAAATTTATAATATTAAAATGATAAATATCATATTCCGGTTGATTTCAGATTTAATCGTTAATTAGTTAAAAAACCATAAATCGGGTAATATAATAATGCCATTTGGCATTCCCTGGCTCAGGATTTGATTTCTTATTATATCTTGCGAATTCACTGAAAAAGAAATTTTAAAATGATAAAAAGTAAGATACTTATTTCGGCAGTTTTTTTACTGCTTGCAGTAATGAATTGCAATGCCCAGGACTGGCCTCAGTTCCTTGGACCAGACAGAAACAATATATCAGATCAGAAAGGTTTATTGCGCTCCTGGCCTCAGTCGGGTCCTGAGGTACTCTGGACAAGCAGTCTTGGTCCGGGCTATGGCGGGCCTGTTATACGGGATGGTAAAGTCTACCTGCTTGACAGGGACGACACGACCGGTGATATTATGCGGTGTTTTGACTTTGGCAATGGAAAGGAGCTATGGCGTTTTAGTTATGATGCACCAGGATCGGTATCCTATAAGGGCTCGCGAAGCGTTCCGGCTTTAGACGGTAACCGGGTCTATTCTTGCGGACCTTACGGAGATCTGTATTGCATTGATATAAGCACACATAAACCCATCTGGAACAAGAACATCATGAAAGATTTCGGCGGAACCAAGATACCGGTATGGGCAATATCCCAGTGTCCGCTGATATACGGCAATTTGCTTATAGTTTCATACTCTCAGGATCCCAACGCAGGACTGGTTGCCTATAACAAGCTGACCGGAGACATCATCTGGAAGACAGGAGCTATCGGAAATGAGACCTATGCCAGCCCGATTGTTGCCAGGATTGCAGGAGAGGATCATATCGTAATGGTATTTTCATCCACGAATACCTTTATGCACAGGGATGCTGAGGTATCGCCGGGCAGGATAATGGGCCTGAAGCCACAAACGGGGGAAATACTCTGGGAATACAGTAACTGGAAGAATATGATCCAGGTAGCTCCGGCACTTGATGCCGGTGAAGGAAGAATTATCGTTGTCGGCGGCTATGAAAACGGTACAATTATGCTCCGGGTAGAGAAAATGACCGCCGGCAAATATAGTGTCAAAGAATTATTCTATCATAACGATTTCGGCGATCATACCAAGCCCCCTGTTTTGCATAACGGATACTTCTATGCCCAGTTTTCGACAAACAACAGACGCGATGGATTGTGCTGTATGAGCATGGATGGCAAGGTAAGGTGGAAAACAATGCGTGCCCCTTCCTTTGATAAAGGCAGTATGATACTTGCTGACGGGCTTATCCTTGCCACCGATGGTAATAAAAGCTTGTATCTCATACAGCCTGATCCTTCAGGATTCAAGTCCCTGGCTTCTGCTGAGCTGCTTGACATGGGTCAGAACTGGGCTCCAATTGCCCTCGTCGATGGCAAACTACTGATACGCGATCAGAAAAAAATGGTGTGTGTTAAAGTAAGCAGATAAAAAACACACATTTTCTTATCTTGCGAGTTTAATTAAAGCAGTTTAAATATGATTTCATTAAAGACTAGAATTTATTGCTTTCTTTTGTTTGTATTTATTACAACAAGCACATTATCAGGTCAATCAGTATATGGTTTTCGTGGTGAGGACAGAACAGGTATTTATGAGGAGACAGGTTTGTTAAAGGTATGGCCTGCAAGCGGACCGAAGCTTCTCTGGGAAGCAGAAGGAATTGGCATAGGATACTCCAGTGCTACTGTAACGAATGATGCCGTTTATATTACCGGTATCCGGGGAGATAAGGATGTACTTACAGCTTTTACCCAGGACGGAAAGAAGAAGTGGGAGGTTGAATACGGGTCCGTGCTGAAGGTCCAGAATTATCCGGAAAGCCGCTGTACGCCTACCGTATATGGTGACAAAATATTCCTGGTAAGCGGTTCGGGTGAACTTACCTGTGTTTCAACGAATGGAAAAGTACTGTGGTCACTGGATGTTTTTAAAAAGTATAGTTCTCCGGTTCCCCGGTTCGGAATATCTGAATCACCTGTTGTTGTGGATAACAAAGTAATAATGACACCGGGAGGCAATTTAACTACAATGGTTGCCTTCAGTGCTGATAACGGAAATGTGGTATGGGAATCAGAATCGTTAAGGGAGGAGGCTCAGTATGTAAACCCCCTTCTTATCGAAAGAGCCGGTAAAAAGATTATTATCACACATACCCCAACTTTAATAATCGCTGTAAATTCAGCAGACGGAAAAATAATCTGGAAATTCAATTTCAAATCAGTAAATGCCAATCCCCAGGACGGCCGTAACTATATTCAAACGCCTATTTATAAGGATGGCTACCTGTTTGCTGCCAACGGCTATGGACAGACAGCCGCAAAGATCAGGATATTTGATGACAGGGACCCTGAACTCGTATGGAAAAACCCTGAATTCAATCCACATGTCGGAGGAATGGTCCTTATCGGGAATTATCTATACGGCTCAACACATGATAACAATTCAATGGGCAGGTGGATATGTGCTGACTGGACCACCGGAAAAACAATGTGGATTACAAGGTGGTACAATAAAGGATCAGTCATTGCTGCTGACGGAATGCTTTATTTCTATGAAGAAAGATGGGGCCATGTAGGTCTTGTGAAGCCTGACAGTGAAAAGTTCAATCTGGTAAGCGAATTCCAGGTTGAAAAGGGAACAGGACCTTACTGGGCACACCCGGTAATAGATAAAGGCAGGCTCTTCGTAAGGCACGGCGATTACCTTGCTGTTTATTCACTGAAGAAATAATAATGAAATACTGCATAAGGGATTGATAATCTGAAGTAAAATTTGATACCGGATTTCTTAAATAAAAGGATCGTAACAGGAATTACTTCTGTAATTTTTGGTGCCGTACTGATATGGTGGCTGGCAGGATCTCATTATCCTGCAGATGTTGTGGAGAGAGTTGCCGGTATGGATAACAGACCTAAAATTGAGCCACGACCTGATATTGTTGTTATAGGGGAATTCTTTGATACTATCAATCTTCCTGATGAAAATGAATATGCTTATGGGCACTGGCCACATTTCAGGGGTCCGTTTTTTGATAACATAAACCATGATACCATCCCCCTCGCTGAATCGTGGGATTCAACGGGCCCTCCCCTGGCCTGGAAATTAACACTTGGGGAGGGATATGCAGGTCCTGCCGTGTATGACGGCAAAGTCTACGTTATGGATTATAATGAAAGACGAAAAGCAGATATGTTAAGATGCTTTTCATTGAAATCAGGTACTGAGCTCTGGAGAAGATGGTATTATGTGGATGTCAAGAGAAACCATGGCTATTCAAGGACAGTTCCCTCAGTAACAGATAAATATATTGTAACCATAGGGCCAAGATCGCATGTAATGTGCATGGACCGGCAATCAGGTGACCTCCTGTGGACACTCGACATGGAGAAGGAGTTCGGTATAGCAGGGACCACAAAAGGTAAAGTAACTCCCGACTGGTACACAGGTCAGTGTCCACTGATAGATAATGATGTCGCAATACTGGCGCCAGGAGGCAGGGCGCTTATGATAGGAGTCGATTGTGCAACAGGCGATGAGCTGTGGAGGACTCCTAACAGGGACTCGCTGAGGATGTCGCACGGATCAATCATGCCAATGGTTCTGCATGGTAAAAAGATGTACGTGTATAATGCTATCGGCGGTGTTTGCGGAGTATCAGCAGATAATGCAGACAGAGGAAAACTTCTCTGGCTGACAAAAGAATGGAATCCGGCAACAACAGCCGCCTCTCCCCTGTTTTTGGGCAACAATGAAATAGCAGTCTTCGGAGCCTACGGTGCCGGAGGAGCACGTTTAAGGGTAAATTATGACGGATCATCCTTTTCTGCTGAAGTTGTTGAAATGCACAAGCCAATGGATGGAATAGCCAGTGACCAGCATACGCCGATAATAACCGGCGACCTGGTATGGTCAGTTTTACCTGAAAATGCAGGTGCATTGAAAAAACAACTGGTCTGCTATAATATCTCCGACCTTACCACTCCTGTCTGGACAAGCGGAAAGGAGTACAGGTTCGGCCGCGGCCTCGGACCCTATATTGTCAGCGGCGACAGGCTGTTCCTGCTTGATGATGATGCAGTTTTATATATTTTTAAGCTGGAAGCGTCGGGTGCTTCACTGACAGCAACATACAAGATACTTGACGGCATTGAAGCCTGGGCTCCGATGGCCCTGACGGGTAACTACCTCATTATGAGGGATTCGAGAACAATGGTTGCACTTTTTGTCGGTAAAGAGAATCAGTTATGAACAGAAAGAAATACGTAGCTTTATTCTCGCTGATCATCATCCTGTCATTTATAGGTTATATTGTTTATGATAGTATCAGGCCCGGGAACATTGCAACACAAGAATCCGGAGCGGAAAATGATGAAAACAAACCGCCCGACAAATGGAAAATACTGAAGGAGGTCTATGTAAGGGAAGGTCTCAAAGCAATAGCACTTTCTCCGGATGGTGATATTTACCTCGGCGGTGATTCCTTTGTATCGTGCTATGATCAGGATCTGAGTAAAACCTGGAGTCTTGAAACTCCTGAAAAGATAACAGCTATTACTGTATATAATGATACTGTTTATGCAACGTCAGAAGAACTGATATTCCTGTTGAATATGGATGGCAGGATGATCGGTGAACTGGGACCATATGAAGCAAATTGTCTTATAACTTCTGTTTCAGCAAATAAAGATTACCTGGCAATTGCTGATGCAGGTAACAAAATAGTGTTTATCTTAAAAAAAGACGGGGAAGTCGTTTCGATGATCGGTCATTTCGGAGAGAAGTTACTTATTCCGAGTCCATATTTTGATGTAAGCCTGACCGATGATAATGAGCTCTTTATGGCACAGACAGGCAGATTCCGCATTGAAAAAAGAAATTTAAACGGAGATATCATGTCGACATTTGGTGAATCCGGCAGTGCTCCGGCAGATTTTTGCGGATGCTGTAATCCTGCCCATTTTGCACTGATACCCCAGGGCTTTATTACGGCTGAGAAAGGTATTAACAGGATAAAAATAATGAGTCAGGAAGGAGAATTTGTTGAATTCGTATCATCGGAGAATGATTTTATCGCCTCTGTACCGCTGGATGTGGCTTCTGCAGACAGTATTACTATCTATGGTGCGAATCCGGCGGACTCGAAACTGTATGTATTTGTAAGAAAATGACCCCCCATCCCCTCCCGCCAAGGCGGGACAGGCTCTAAAGAGGGGCTTATAGGAACATATAAAAATGACCTGGAGATGATGAAAAAGACAATCAACAGAGTGGATTTCCTGAAAAGCATGATGAGGATAATCATGGGTTCACTGCTAACTTTTGTTGCCATTGCGCTTGGCAGACGGATAAGCACAGTAAATGACTGCAGCAATTGTCCTGGTCAGGGAATATGCAGAGGGGAAACAGATTGCAGCAAATTTCTGGCTGAAAAGAAATGAAAGAGAATAAAAATAAATACGAATCGAGAAGGGACTTTGTTAAGAAGGCGGGGAAGATGATCATCGTGGCTCCTGTCGCTGCCCTGCCTGTTATATTGTTTAAGAAGACATCAGCCCAGGGATATGTATGGCAGATAGATCCTTATAAGTGTACAACGTGCGGAAACTGCAAGTCAGCATGTGTTCTGACACCTTCGGCATCTAAATGTGTTCACGCCTATGCCCTGTGCGGCTATTGTGATCTTTGCGGGGGATATCTGAAGGAAGGTGCCAAGACAATCAGCACCGGAGCTGAGGTACAGATGTGTCCTACAGGTGCCATTGCCAGGAACTTTGTTGAGGAACCCTTCTTTGAATATAAGATTGACGAGGACCTGTGCGACGGGTGTGCAAAATGTGTCAAGGGATGCAAGGACTTTGGGAACGGGTCTCTTTATATGCAGATAAAGCAGGATCTGTGTGTCAATTGCAACGAATGCTCTATTGCGCGAAACTGCCCTTCAAAAGCTGTGTCAAGGGTACCTGCTGATTTTCAGTATGTTGTAAAAACCAGGCCTGTGTGAGAGGTGAGTAATGAGGGGAGAGTGGTGAGAGGTGAGTGGTGAGAGGTGAGAGGTGAGTGGTGAGTAACCAGAAGTATGAGAGTGATAAAAAATATGAAGAAAAATAATATACCTTATATCCTGCTCTTCATTATGCTTGTCTGGCATACGGTTCTTTATGCCCAGGACATTGAAAGATTCCCGCGTCCCGAGTTTGAAACGGATTATGTTTACCCTGAGGAGCAGTTGCCTTTGCAGCGTCCCCAGGTATGGGAATATATTGATGTGGCTGTACTGATAGCTGCCTTATCGCTTACCACGTGGCTTGCGCTTAAAAGGAGATCAAGACAGGGACTGATATGGATGTCGGTTTTCTCACTGGCCTATTTCGGTTTTTTCCGTGAAGGCTGTATTTGTGCTGTTGGTTCTGTTCAGAATGTTTCCCTTGCGCTATTTAACAGCAGTTATACCATTCCGCTTACAGCATTGCTGTTTTTCCTGATACCGCTTGTATTTGCCTTGTTGTATGGTCGAGTATTCTGTGCGGGCGTATGTCCGCTTGGTGCTGTCCAGGAGCTTACCGGATTCAAGCCCGTGAAACTCCCTAAGGCTGTAGAAGCAGTGATGGCTGCCATACCATTTATATACCTTGGACTTGCAGTCCTTCTTGCAGCCATGGAAAGTCAGTTCATTATTTGCAAATATGATCCCTTTGTTGGTTTCTTTCGACTGGATGCACCCCATACAATGATAATCTTTGGAGTCCTGCTCATAATAGCAGGTATCTTTATAAACCGTCCATACTGCAGATATCTTTGCCCTTACGGCGTATTGCTTAATATCTTTTCAAGGTTTGCAGGAAAGCATCTTACCATAACTCCGGCCGAATGCACCAACTGCAGGCTATGTGAAGAGGATGCCTGTCCCTATGATGCCATCCTCCCATCAAATACTGACCAGCCAAAAGAAGATACTGTTAAAGCCCGGAGAAGGTTTTATACATATTTACTGCTGATACCCCTGTTCGCTGCTGCCGGCGGGATTATTCTATATAACACTGCTCCGGTCCTGGCGGGTTTACACAGGGATGTAAAACTTGCCAAAGAGATCAGGGCAGAGAATAATACTGGTGTAGAAGCTGTTTCTCTTGCTGCCACAGCCTTTAAGGAATCGGGTGAGACTGAGGAGGAGCTGTTTGTCAGTGAACTTACGGTAATCAGAAGATTTCGCAAAGCTTCTCCCTGGGTGGGGATCTTCCTTGGTATATCACTGGGGGCAGGACTTCTGGGGATGACAACACGTAAAAGGAGGTCAGAATATAAACCACACCAGGGAAAGTGTTACAGTTGCGGACGCTGCTTTAAATATTGTCCTGTGGAAGTGAAAAAACAAGTTAAATGATAAAGCTTACAAATAAAGATACAGATATCCTGAAGGGCGTCAGCCACGTGGCTGGAATATTCACCCTTATTGTGGCTTTGACGATGTTATTCAGCCTTATACAGCTGAAAACCATCGATCCTCTTGATAATCCTGCGTTTGCTTCATTGAAGGAAGAATATGATAAGGATCCCGACAATGCAAACAGGATTGAACAGGTAAGGGCAATGGACCTGATGGCGCGGAAAGCCTATTATTCAACACGAAGGCAGATTGAAACAGGATCATACCTGCTCATTGCTGGAGCTGTAATATTCATTATCTGTCAACGGCTTATCTCAGGAAATCAAAAGGTTATGCCGGATGTACCGGGCGACAAGCCTGATCCCGGTATGAGACAAAGACGTGGCAGGCAACTGATGATGATATCTGCTTCGGTAATCACCCTCGGTGCGATATTATCCTCTTTCCTCCTGAGAAGTGATCTGCCGGAACTCCGTACTGCCAGGAAAGCTAAAACCGAAAGATCTTCAGGAAAAGACAGAACCGGCAACAGGGGAAAAAATGCTGCTTTTACAGAAGAATTTAGTCCTGATCCTGTAAATTATCCTTTCTTCAGAGGCCAGGACAGCCGTGGTATTGCAGGAGGTGAAGGCTATCCAACTGAATGGGATGCAGAAACAGGACTGAATATAAAATGGAAGCTCCCGGTACCCGGAAATGGCAAAAGCTCTCCCGTGATCTGGGGTGACAGGATCTTTTTAACATCGGCCGACGGGGCTGGTGGAGTTGTACATTGTATCGACAAGAATTCAGGCGCAATACTATGGACTACATCAGCTTCCGGGATAGAAGGAGAACCTGCCGAAGCTCCGGAGATGGATGTTGAATCAGGACTGGCCGTCTCCACGGCAGCTGTGAACAGCACTTCTGTATGTGCGATATTTGCCAACGGCAACCTGATATGTCTCGATCATGAGGGCAACAGGAAATGGGCTCTGAATGTCGGGACACTTGATAACATATACGGCTACTCAAGTTCACTAGTAATTCATGAAAATATAGTCATTATTCAGCATGATTCCCAGGAAGATCTATCGCTATTAGGATATGATATCAATACCGGGGAAATGAAATGGAAAACGGCAAGAAAAGGTAG
>Ga0116151_10000493_pt1 | contig 36063 bp, 34 predicted proteins | sample AD_UKC117_MetaG_FD_89893 | JGI IMG/M metagenome (GOLD analysis project Ga0116151, IMG submission 89893) | Active sludge microbial communities of municipal wastewater-treating anaerobic digesters from Hong Kong - AD_UKC117_MetaG | ecosystem: Engineered > Bioreactor > Anaerobic > Digestate...
CGCGGCATACGAGCTGGCGTCGGCGATCGACAACCCCGTGGTGACGCGCGACGGTCGGGTGGAGAGCAACGGCAACTTCCACGGCGCCCCGATCGCCTACGTGCTCGACTTCCTTGCCATCGTGGCTGCCGACGTGGCGAGCATGAGCGAGCGGCGCACCGACCGCTTCCTGGACCGGGCGCGCAACGCCGGCCTGCCGCCCTTCCTCGCCGCCGACCCCGGCGTCGACAGCGGGCAGATGATCGCGCAATACACCCAGGCGGCGATCGTCTCCGAGCTCAAGCGGCTCGCCGCGCCGGCGAGCGTCGACTCGATCCCGAGCTCGGCGATGCAGGAGGACCACGTGTCGATGGGCTGGTCGGCCGCCCGCAAGCTGCGGCGCAGCGTCGACGGACTGACCCGGGTGCTCGCGGTCGAGCTGCTCACTGCGGCGCGGGGCTTGGACCTGCGAGCGCCGCTGCGGCCGGCACCGGCCACCGGAGCCGTGGTCACGGCGCTGCGCGAGCAGGTGGCCGGCGTCGGCCCGGATCGCTTCCTTGCCCCGGAGATCGAGCACGCAGTGCAGCTCGTCGGCTCCGGACGGGCGCTCGCGGCGGCCGAGCAGGTCACCGGGCCGCTGCGCTGAGCTCGCGCGGGCCGCGTCGGTCAGGGCAGGGCGCGCCGGACGTCGGTGTGGGTGAAGTCGTCGCCCTGGTAGAGCAGCGGCTCACCCGAGTCGACGGCGAGGGCGTAGGAGAAGCAGTCGCCGAGGTTGAGCCGGGCGGGGTGGCCGGAGCGGCGGCCGTAGTCGCGGAAGGCCTCGCGGGCCAGCCGGGCCTGCCGCTCGGTGAACGGGGCGATCGCGATCGGGTAGCGATCGATGAGGCGGTCCAGCCGCCGCGAGGCCGCTGGGTCACCCCGGCCGTCGATGACCATCACGGTCTCCACGAAGGTCGCCGCTGACACGCGTGGCCGTGCGGCGTCGTGCAATGCACCGCTGTAGCGCTCGGCATCGGCCTCGCCGAGGACGATGGCGACCAGGGCCGAGCTGTCGACGATCATCGGGGCAGTCCGTCCTCGTCGTACATCTCCTCCATGAACCGGCGGGTCCACTCCCGGTCCTCGTCGGTGACCGTGCCACGTCCCTCCTCGATGAGCTCCCTGGTGAGCCGCACGCGCCGCTCCCGCTCCCGATCCCTCTGCACGTCGGCGATGAGCGCCTCGAGGGCCTGCTCGAGCGCGCTGACCTGGCTCTGTCCGGTGAGCTCGGCCGCCTGCTTGGCCAGGCGGCATACCCGCTCGTTCTTGATGTTCAGCGCCATGAGCGCCAGGTTACACCCGCGGCACCCGTCTGGTACACCTCATCGACCTCACGGCACCGGCATCCCCCGGGCGGTGAGCACGCCGCGCAGCCGATCGGGGTAGTTGGTGATGATCCCGTCGACCCCGAGGTCGATGAGCGCATCCATCGTCTGCGGGTCGTCGACCGTCCACGGCACGACCTGCAGCCCGAGCGCGTGCGCGTCGCGCACCATCGCCTCGTCGCAGTAGAAGCGGAACCCGTTGTCGCGCACCGTGCCTCGCGCCGGCACGGCATACGAAGGAGCGAGGATCGTCACGCCGGGCACGCGGGCCGCGGCCTTGGCAGCGCTGCCCCCGACGTCGTCGACATCGACGCCGCCCGTCCACGGCGACGGCCCCGCCTCGCCGAAGCCGAGGTTGGCGAAGCTCGTCAGCGCGACGAGCGGCATCGCCGGCTCCCTCTGGTGCATCAGCGCGAGCGCACCCCAGTCGAAGGACTGCACCATGACCCGCCGCTGCATGCCGGCCGCGACGATCTCCTCGTGCAGTCGGGCGACGACGAGCTCGCGCCCAAAGGTGTCCTCGCTCGTCGGGTCGAGCTTGGTCTCGATGTCGAAGCGCACCCGGTCGGCGCCGGCCGCCCTGACCAGCTCGAAGACCTCGCGCAGCTCGGGGATCCGCGCCCGGGTCGCGACGACCTGCTCGGGGAAGGACGGGTGCTTGCGATAGCCGCAGTCGAGCGTCTGCAGCTGGGCCAGAGTGAGGTCGCGGACCAGCCGGCCGACGTAGGGGAAGGCCGGATCGCCGGGCGTCGCCGGCGCGGTGTCGCGGCACTTCACCTCGTCGACGGCGTGGTCGTGGATGACGACGACCTTGCCGTCCTTGGTGAGGTGGGTGTCCAGCTCGAGGGTCGTGACACCGAGTGCGAGCGCGGCGCGGAAGGCCTCGAGGGTGTTCTCGGTCGTGAGGCCGGCGCCGCCACGATGCGCCTGCAGGTCGAACGATGCCGGGTTGGTGCGACTGCGCGAGGGCGTCGCCCCGCCATCCGGTATGCCGCCCGCCGGGCTCGCGCACGCCGCGAGAAGTCCCAGCGCGGTGGCGATCGCGAGCGCCGTCCGGCTGCGCCGGAGCCGGCGCCGGTGACTGGTCCGCATCCTCGAACGGTAGTCGGCGGACCCCCGCTCCGCTGGGCTGAGCGATCGCCCGTCGGCCCTCAGCGCGGACGCATGTCCCAGATCCGGGACAAGCCGATGCACGCAGGACTGGCCCGGGGGCCGTCGGCTCGGTGCAATGGGGGGAAGAGCGCGCGGCATACCGGATGCGGTTGCCGGCGGCCCGCACCGACGATGGAGAGGCCCTCATGGACGGCGCACGACCGGTCCGCGCCCCGCGCGGCACCACTCTTTCCGCGCGGCAGTGGTCGACCGAGGCCCCGCTGCGGATGCTCATGAACAACCTCGACCCCGACGTCGCCGAGCGACCCGACGACCTCGTCGTCTACGGCGGCACCGGCCGCGCGGCTCGCGACTGGCGCTCCTTCGACGCGATGGTGCGCACGCTGCGGACGCTGGGCCCCGACGAGACGATGCTCGTGCAGTCCGGTCGGCCGGTGGGGGTGTTCCGCACCCACGAGTGGGCACCGCGGGTGCTCATCGCCAATTCCAATCTCGTCCCGGACTGGGCCACCTGGCCCGAGTTCCGGCGCCTCGAGCACCTCGGCCTCACGATGTACGGCCAGATGACCGCCGGCTCGTGGATCTACATCGGCACCCAGGGCATCGTCCAGGGCACCTACGAGACCTTCGCCGCGATCGCCGACAAGAGGTATGCCGGCACGCTGGCCGGCACGCTCACCCTCACCGCCGGCTGTGGCGGCATGGGCGGCGCGCAGCCCCTGGCGGTCACCCTCAACGGCGGCGTGTGCCTCGTCGTCGACGTCGACCCGCACCGGCTGCAGCGTCGGGTCGAGACCCGCTACCTCGACGAGATCGCCGAATCCCTCGATGCCGCAGTCGAGCTCGCGCTTGCCGCCAAGCGTGACCGGCGCGCGTGGAGCATCGGCGTCGTCGGCAACGCGGCCGAGGTTTTCCCCGAGCTGCTGCGTCGAGGCGTCGAGATCGACATCGTCACCGACCAGACCTCGGCCCACGACCCGCTGTCCTACCTGCCCGAGGGGATCGCCCTCGAGGACTGGCAGGACTATGCCGCAGCCAAGCCCGAGGAGTTCACCGACCGGGCGCGTGCCTCGATGGCGCACCACGTCGAGGCGATGGTCGGCTTCCTCGATGGCGGCGCCGAGGTCTTCGACTACGGCAACTCGATCCGCGACGAGGCCCGCCTCGGCGGGTGCGACCGCGCCTTTGACTTCCCCGGCTTCGTGCCGGCCTACATCCGGCCGCTCTTCTGCGAGGGCAAGGGCCCGTTCCGCTGGGCGGCGCTGTCCGGTGACCCGGCCGACATCGCGGCGACCGACGAGGCGGTCCTGCGGCTCTTCCCCGACGACGACCGGCTGCACCGCTGGATGCGTGGCGCCAAGGAGCGAATCGCCTTCCAGGGCTTGCCTGCTCGGATCTGCTGGCTCGGCTATGGCGAGCGCGACCAGGCCGGCCTCGCCTTCAACGACCTCGTCGCCAGCGGGGCCGTGCAGGCCCCCATCGTCATCGGCCGCGACCACCTCGACTGCGGCTCGGTGGCCAGCCCCTACCGCGAGACCGAGGCGATGGCCGACGGCTCCGACGCGATCGCCGACTGGCCGCTGCTCAACGCGCTCGTCAACACCGCCTCCGGGGCGTCGTGGGTGTCGATCCACCACGGCGGTGGGGTCGGCATCGGCCGGTCGATCCACGCCGGTCAGGTGTCGGTCGCCGACGGCACCCCGCTGGCCGCCGAGAAGCTCGCCCGCGTGCTGTCCAACGACCCCGGCATGGGGGTCATCCGGCACGTCGACGCCGGCTACGAGGCGGCCACCGATGTGGCGGAGGCTTGCGGCATACGAATCCCGATGCAGGAGAACCAGACTGGTCAGGAGGCCGGCCGATGAAGGTCGTCGAGTGCGTGCCGAACATCTCCGAGGGACGCCGTCCCGAGGTGTATGCCGCGGCAGCAGCCGCCGCGGGCGCGGTCCCCGGTGTCACCGTGCTCGACGTCGACCCCGGGGCCGAGACCAACCGCACGGTCATCACCTTCGTCGGCGAGCCGGAGGCGGTGCTCGAGGGCGCCTGGGCGCTCGTCGAGGCTGCCCTTGACCGGATCGACATGACCGGCCACTCCGGCGCGCACGCGCGAATGGGGGCGGTCGATGTCGTGCCCTTCGTGCCGGTGTCGGGCGTGACGATGGAGGAGTGCGCCGAGCTCGCCCGCCGACTCGGCGAGCGGATCGGGCGCGAGCGCGGCATACCGGTCTATCTCTACGAGCAGGCGGCGAGCCGGCCCGAGCGGCGCAACCTCGCGGCCGTCCGGCACGGCGAATATGAGGGACTGGCAAGCAAGCTCGCCGATCCGCAGTGGGCGCCGGACTTCGGCCCCGCCAGCTTCGTGCCGCGCTCCGGGGCGGTCATCGTCGGTGCCCGGCCATTCCTCGTCGCCTACAACGTCAACCTCAACACGACCGACAAGCGGCTCGCCGCGCGGATCGCCGCCGACATCCGCGAGAAGGGCCGCAAGCGGCTCGACGCCGCGGGGCGGCCGGTGCTCGACGAGCAGGGCGCGGAGATCTGGGACCGCGGGCTGCTCGACGGCATCAAGGCGGTGGGCTGGACCATCCCGGAGTACGGGTGCGCGCAGGTGTCGATCAACGTCACCGACCTGCAGGCCACTCCGCTGCACGTCGTCTTCGACACCTGCGTCGAGCGGGCCACCGTGCACGGCCTGCGGGTCACCGGCTCCGAGCTCGTCGGGATGGTGCCTCGTGACGTGCTGCTCGACGCCGGCCGGCACTATCTGCGCCGGATGGGGCGCTCGACCGGCGTGCCCGAGGCGACCCTCGTGCACGTCGCGAGCCGCAGCCTCGGCCTGTCGGAGGTCAAGGCCTTCGAGCCCGCCGAGCGGATCATCGAGCACCGGCTCGCGCCCGCCGCGCCGCTGGCCGGGCTGACCCTCACCGGCTTCGCCGACGAGCTGTCGAGCGACTCACCCGCACCCGGTGGCGGGTCGGTCGCCGCGCTCGCCGGGGCGCTCGCGGCCGGGCTGGCCACGATGGTCGCCAACCTCTCGCATCCCAAGCGCGGCTTCGAGGACCGGCGCGGTGAGCTCGAGCAGCTGGCCACGAGCGGGCAGGCGCTCAAGGACCGGCTGCTCGCGGCGGTCGACGCCGACACCGCAGCCTTCGACGACTACCTCGCCGCGATCAGGATGCCGCAGGACACAGCTGAGCAGGCGGCGACCCGCGACGAGGCCCTCCGGGCCGCGACGGTGGCGACCATCGAGGTGCCGATGAGCACGCTCGAGGCGGCCCCCGAGATCGTCCGGCTGTGTCTGCAGGCCGCCGAGATCGGCATGGCCTCGTCGCTCTCCGACGCCGGCACGGGGGCGGCGCTGGCGCTCGCCGCCGCGTCCGGCGCCTATCAGAACGTCTGCATCAACCTGCCCGGCATCTCCGACGACTGGGCCCGCAGCTCGCTGCTGGCGCGTGCCGATGCGGCCTGGGAGCAGACGAGGAGCCTTGCCGCACAAGCGGAGTCGGTCACTCTCACGGCACTGCGTGACGCCGCCCAGCGAGGCTGACCCGATGACGGCCATCCTCGTCACCGGCATCGGCGAGCTCGTCACGCTCGACCCCGAGCAGCCGGAGGCGACCCCCACCGACCGGGCCGACGTGGGCGCCCTCGGCCTCGTCCACGATGCCGCGCTCGTCGTGCACGACGGGACGATCGCGTGGGTGGGCCGGGCGAGTGCCGCCCCGGGCGCGGACCAGCGGCTCGACCTGGCCGGCCGGGCGCTGCTGCCCGGCTTCGTCGACTCGCACACCCATCTCGTCTTCGCCGGCGACCGGGCCGGGGAGTTCGAGGCGCGGATGCGGGGCGCGGCATACGACGGCGGCGGCATCGGCTCGACCGTCGCGGCCACGCGCGAGGCCACCGACGACGAGCTGCGCGCCCTGCTCGCCCAGCGGATCGCCGAGCTGCGCGCACTCGGCACGAGGGTCGTCGAGATCAAGTCGGGCTACGGCCTCTCGGTCGAGGACGAGCTGCGACTGCTCCGCCTGGCCCGCGAGGTCACGCCGCACGTCACCTTCCTCGGTGCGCACGTCGTGCCGCGCGAGTATGCCGCGGACCGCGCCGCCTACGTCGAGCTCGTCACCGGCCTGATGCTGGCGGCGGTCACCGAGAGTGGGTGCGCGGCATACCTCGACGTCTTCTGCGAGCCGGCCTCAGCGCATGCCTTCGACGGCGAGGAGAGTCGTGCGATCCTGCTTGCCGGGCGGGCTGTGGGGCTCGGGCTGCGGGTGCACGGCAACCAGCTCGGGCCCGGGCCCGGGGTGCAGCTGGCCTGCGAGCTCGGTGCAGCGAGCGTCGACCACTGCACCTACCTCACCGACGGCGATGTCGACGCGCTCGCCGGATCATCTACTGTCGCAACGCTGTTGCCGGGTGTCGAGTTCTCGACGCGGCACCCCTACCCCGATGCGCGGCGGCTGCTCGACGCCGGCGTCACCGTCGGCCTGGCAAGCGACTGCAACCCGGGCACGTGCTACACGAGCTCGATGCCCTTCGTCGTCGCGCTGGCCGTGCGGGAGTGCGGGATGACACCGGCCGAGGCGGTGTATGCCGCGACCGCCGGCTCGGGTCGGTCGCTCGGCCTGGACCGGCGGATCGTCGTCGGGGCGCCGCTCGACCTCGCCGACCTCGCGGTCCTCGACGCCCCGAGCCATGTCCACCTCGCCTACCGCCCCGGCCTCCCGCTCGCCCGCCCGCTGCTCCCCGCCGCAGCAGCCGCCGCCCCGGCCACCAGCCCGGACTAACCGCCTACCCGGGCACTTTTGCGGCAACACCGGCGTGTCGCAGCGCCCGCCACGGCTGGGCGACGAGCAGGGGCGAGCACGAGAGCGAAGGCGACCGGCCGCACCGGGAGGCGCCGCGTCGACGGTGATAATCGAGCCGTGCGCATCGACCTCAACGCAGACCTCGGCGAGTCCTTCGGCGCGTGGCGCCTCGGCGACGACGCCGCCATGCTCGAGGTCGTCACCAGCGCCAATGTCGCCTGCGGCTTCCACGCCGGCGACCCGCTCACCCTCGCTCGGACGTGCGCCGCCGCGCTCGAGCGCGGGGTCGTCGTCGGCGCCCAGGTCGGCTATCGCGACCTCGCCGGATTCGGTCGGCGCTTCATCGACGCCACGCACGCCGAGCTGCGCGCCGACGTGCTCTACCAGCTCGGGGCGCTCGACGCGATGTGCCGGGTCGCGGGCGGCAGGGTCTCCTACCTCAAGCCGCACGGCGCGCTCTACCACGCCGTTCTCGACCATGAGGGGCAGGCACAGGCGGTCGTCGACGCCGTACTCGCCTACGACGCAACGCTTCCCATCCTTGGGCTCACGCACGGTTGCCTGTATGCCGCCGCGTCCGCGGCTGGCCTGCGCGTGGTCCCCGAGGCATTCGCGGACCGTGCCTACACCCCGGACGGGCGCCTCCTCTCGCGGCGGCAGGCGGGCGCGGTGCTCCACGACGCCGACGAGGTCGCGACCCGGATGGTGCGTCTCGCCACCACGGGTGAGCTGGCGGCATACAACGGCAATGTCGTTGCGGTGCAAGCTGACTCGATCTGCACCCATGGTGACTCGCCGGGCGCTGTCGCGATGGCGCGAGCGGTCCGCGCCGCGCTGGAGGGCGCCGGCGTGGCGATCCGGCCCTTCGTCGACGCGGCGGCGCCATGAGCGATCCGGTGATCCTGCCGTGCGGCGAGTCGGCCCTGCTCATCGAGCTGCCCGACCTGCCGGCGGTGTGGTCCCTGGATCGCGTTGTCGCACAAGCCCGCTCAACCTGTATGCCGCCCTGGGCGGCGGTTCGCGACGCCGTGCCGGGGGCCCGCACCCTGCTGGTCGTCGTCGAGCCAGGTGCTGACCGCCCCGCACTCGTCGCCGCGTTGAGCGAGCTGGCCCGGCGGGTGGTCGTCGAGGGTGCGGACGGTGGCGATGCCGCTGGCGCCGAGGACGACGCCGAGCCGGTGTGCATCCCGGTCCGCTACGACGGTCCCGATCTCGCCGCCGTCGCCGAGGCGACCGGACTCACCGAGCAGGAGGTCGTCGCGGCGCACACGGGCACGCCGTGGCGGGTCGGCTTCGGGGGCTTCGCGCCGGGCTTCGCCTACCTCGTCGACGGCGACCCGCGGCTGCAGGTGCCGCGTCGCGCCGAGCCGCGCACCCGGGTGCCTGCCGGGGCGGTCGGCCTCGCCGGCGCCTACTCCGGCATCTACCCGCGCGAGTCGCCGGGCGGGTGGCAGCTGCTCGGCACGACCGACGTCGTCCTCTGGGATCCGCAGCGCGACCCACCCGCGCTGCTGCGCCCCGGCGGCCGGGTGCGATTCCAGGCTGAGCTGGATGCTCGAGAGCCCGAGCCGGCGCGCTCCCGACTCGCGCTTCCCTCCTCGCTCGCTCCTTCGTCGCTCGACTCGTCAGTCCAGCGCGAGCCGCGCGCCTGGGCTCTCGAGGTGCTCGAGACTGGGCCGCTCACGCTCGTCGAGGACCTCGGACGGCCGGGGTGGGGGGCGGTGGGTGTGTCACCCTCGGGCGCGGCCGACCGCGCGGCATACCGACTCGGGGCGCGCCTCGTCGGCAACCCCGACGGCCTCGCCGCCCTCGAGATCACCCTCGGCGGCCTCTCGGTCCGCGCCCACGGCACCCTCACGATCTGTCTCACCGGCGCCCCCGCACCGGCCACCATCGACGACCGGCCGGTCGGCCACGCGGCGCTGCTCACCCTCGCCGGCAGCCAGATCCTGCGCCTCGGCACCCCGCCCACCGGCCTGCGCAGCTACCTCACCGTCCGCGGCGGCATCGACGTCGAGCCGATCCTCGGCTCACGCAGCACCGACATGCTCTCCGGGCTCGGCCCGCCACCGCTGCGCCCCGGCGACCACCTGCCCGTCGGCGTCCCACCTGTCGACTTCCCCCGCCTCGCCCAAGTCCCCGTCCCCCGCCCGAGCGCCGACCTCGTCGAGCTCGCCGCCCACCCCGGGCCGCGCCGCGACTGGCTCGCCGACCCCAACGCCCTCACTGCCGCGACCTGGCAGGTCTCCGATCGCTCCGACCGCGTCGGCTTGCGACTCGACGGCCCTCTCCTGCAACGCGATGTGGCGCACCGCCACACCGAGCTGCCCAGCGAGGGCCTGGTCCGCGGCGGCATCCAGCTGCCGCCCAACGGCCAGCCGGTCGTCTTCCTCGCCGATCACCCGGTCACCGGCGGCTACCCGGTCGTCGCCGTGCTGACCACGGCCGCGGCAGACCTGGCCGCGCAGTGTCGCCCCGGCCAGCGCCTCAGGCTCAGGTGGTCCGCGTGACCGAGCGACTTCCGCTCTTCCCGCTCAGCACCGTCCTGTTCCCCGGTGCCGAGCTGCCCTTGCGGATCTTCGAGCCACGCTACGTGCTGCTCCTGCACGACCTGCTCCGCCTGCCCCCCGAGCAGCGCTGCTTCGGCGTCGTCGCGCTCCGCCTCGGCCACGAGGTCGGCCCGGACGCCGCTCTCGACCTCCACGAGATCGGCTGCGCGACAACGCTGCTCGAGATCAGCCCGCTCGGCATGGCGCAGTATGCCGTTCGCACCCGCGCCGCGCGCCGGTTCGCCCTCTCAGCGGTGCTGCGCCCGGACAGCACCGACAAGCCCTACCTGCTCGCCGACGTCACCTGGCTCGACGAGCCCGATGGCGCCGACCCGACCACCCTCGCGAGCCAGCGCGACCGGCTGGCCGGCGAGCTCGCGGCATACCGACGCGTGGTGCAGGAGCGCCCGGTGACACTGCCGACCGACCCTGCCGATGCCTCCTACCGGCTCGGTGACGCCATCCACCTGGACACCACTGACCGACAGGCCCTGCTCGCCGCGCCCTCGACGGCCGACCGCCTCGCCCTCGGCCGACAGCTGCTGGCCCGCGAGACCGGCATCGTGCAACGGCTCCGTGCACTTCCCCGGCCCGTCGACCCCGGCGCGGCAGGCCTCAACTGACACAATCCACCCCATGACGCCGGCGCCGACGACCCCAGCAGCGTCGCGCCCCACCAAGGCCGACGTCACCAAGGCCGCCGACATCGTGCTCTCCCCGCGGGTCTCCGCGGCCCGCGCCTTCGAGATCTGCGCCCGCGCCTGCCTCGCCCACGCCGACGCCAACGAGCCGCTGTTGCACGTCGACGGGCCGCACGAGGCGCTGCACCAGTTCCGAGTCGGCTACCGACGGCTGCGCTCGCTCTTCTCGCTCGTCGAGCGGGTCGCCAAGTCCGACCCCGAGGCCGCCCGGATCAAGGCTGGTCTGCGCGTGCTCACCCAGACCTTCGGCCCGGCCCGGGACCTCGACGTCTTCCGCGAGTCGCACACCGATCTCACGCCCTCGGATGCCGCTCGCCTCGAGGCGGCCCGCCAGGTCGCGTATGCCGCGGCGCTGGCTCACCTGCACTCGTCGGCCTGGCGCAGCCTGCGCGCCGACCTCGACGCCTGGCTGGACCGGCGCGCCTACCGCGACGTGCTCGAGACCCGGACGTGGAGCGGCCGCCCGATGGCCGCGCGCTCGCTGCGTCGGCGGCATCGCCGGATCCTGCAGGCGGGGCACGACCTCGCCGGGCTGCACCCGCACGACCGGCACAAGGTGCGGATCGAGGCCAAGAAGGTCCGCTACGGCGCGCAGTTCTTCGGCTCGATGTGGCCCGGTCACGACGAGCAGATCAGCCGGCTCGAGGCGCTGCTGTCCGAGCTGCAGGACCGGCTGGGCGCGCTCAACGACCAGGTCACCTGGACCAGCATCGAGGTCGACAACGGCCTCGTCGACGCCGAGCCCCCGCACGTCGACATCCCCGGCGAGATCGCGACCGCGCAGACCCTCATCGCCGATCTCGCCGAGCTCACGCCGTTCTGGAGCCAGGCGGGTCGCCGGCGCTCGCGCTGACCGCGGAGCCACCCAGCAGACAAAGGGGCGGCCGGCCCTCTGACACCAGAACAGAGCCGGCCGCCCATCGCCGAGGCATACGTCCGCGCGCCCAACCTGCGCTCGGACGCCGATCCTCCCCTCGGGCCGGAGCCCGTGGATCGAGGTCCTCGGCTGACGTTGCGAGTCTGCGGGGGTGGCGCACGGCTGCTCAACGTGACCGGCTGTCGGAAAGCCGTCACTGTGAACGGGTAGCCTGGTGAACGCGACATGACCGTGTTCCACAGGCAGCCATCGTGAACATTCACAGCGGACAGGAGTGAACGTGACGGCCGCATCCCGACGCCCAGAGGCGGCCCGGCGCTTTCCTACCCAGCTCCGTGGCGGCATCCGGCGCTCCGGCCTCACCCTCGAGCAGCTTCAGCTCGCCCTTGCCGAGCGTGGCCATCGGATCGGACGCTCGACGCTCAGCTACTGGCAGAACGGTCAGCGCCTGCCCAGCGGAGCCGCCTCCAACGAGGTCGCCATCACGCACCTTGAGAGCGTCCTCGCCCTGCCGGCCGGCACCCTGGTCGACGCTCTCGCCGAGCCACGCTCACCGACCTCGGCCGAGCCGCTCGTCGGGTCGGACAGCGAGCGGATCGTGCGACTCTTCGAGCAGATCGGCTGCGTCGACCAGGCGACCGACCTCGACCTCTCGGCCCTCGTGTGCACCGGTGCCTACGGCCCGCGGGGTCAACTGGTGCGGATGGAGACCTTGCTCGCCGTCCGCGCGCGCACCGACATCGATCGCTATCCCGTCCTGCATGCCGGTGAGCCCGGTGCCGACGCCCGCCTCATTGACGTCGAGATGCTCGCCGGCGGCCGCATCGGCCGGGTCCGCCGGGATCCCGAAAGCCCCCTCGTCGTCGCCGAGGTCATCCTCGATCAGACCTTGCGCCGAGGCGAGACCCACCTGCTCCGGTATGCCGTGCACGACGCCAACGAGGTCGCCAGTGACGGCTACTTCGGACTCGTCGACACACCGCGGACCTTCTTCGCTCTCGAGGTGCGCTTCCATCCCGGCTGCCTGCCCGTGCGTGTCGAGGAGTTCGAGCGGGCCTCGGACCGGGTGCCGGACCGGTTGCGCCGAGATCGGGCCCTCGGCATGGATCGGACGGTCACCGTGGTGCGCGACCGCGGCCGTCCTGGTCTGGTCGGACTGCGCTGGCACTACGCCTGAGGAGCGAGACCAGGGAAGCCCGAACGGCGCGCCCGCCTCACTCCACCGTGAAGGTCGGCACGCCCGCGACGCAGGTCAGCTTCACCTCGATGTCGTCCAGGCCGTCCGGGGCGCCGAACTTCACCTCAAGGCGGCCCTGCTCCCAGCGCGGCTGGTCGACCGACCAGCCCTCCGTCGGCACTGCCGACCGGAACTCCAGCCGACTGTCCGTGCACGCAGCGACGACCCGGCCGCCGGCCGTCGTGACGCCGCGCTCGACAGTCACCGGAGCCGGCTGCACCGGTGGGGGCGGAGGGGGAGGCGACGCGGGTGCGGTGGTGCGCGGGACCGGTGCAGTGCCGCGTGGTGTCGTCGGGACGACGCGGGTGGTGGCCGGCGGTGGTGGCGTCAAGGTGCCGACCGAGGTCGCGACGGCCGATGTCGAGGGCACGGTGCCGATGGCTGGACTCGTCGGGACGGCCACGGTGCCGAGGGTGGTGGACGTGGTCGGGGCGGTGGTGCGGGACGGCGCGGCCCCCGTCGAGCCGGCGGCAGAGAAGAGGTCGGCGGCCCGGCCGGCGCGGCCGATGGCGAGCCAGGTGAGCGACCCGGCGCCGATGACGACCGCGAGCCACAGCGCGGCATACCGGATCAGTCGGGGAGTGCGGGACATCCGGACCTCCTCCGCGTGGGCGGCTTGCCGGTCACGATCCGGCGGTTAGGCGTAGCGTACGGCGGGTGGCCAGCGTGCTCATCGTCGAGGACGACGCAGCGATCCGTTCGGCGCTGCTGCGCGCGCTCACGGCGGCGGGACACGCCGCGACAAGCGCCGCAACCGGGATGGGCGGCCTGCAGCTGGCCGTCGACGAGCCGGCCGACCTGGTCGTCCTCGACCTTGGCCTGCCGGACGTCGACGGGCTGCGGGTGCTGAGCATGCTGCGGGCGGTGAGCCGGGTGCCGGTCATCGTCGCCACCGCCCAGGACGACGAGCGGACCATCGTCGCGGCGCTCGACGCCGGGGCCGACGACTACCTCGTCAAGCCCTTCGGTGGCGAGCAGCTCGACGCCCGGATCCGGGCAGTCCTGCGCCGCGCCGGCCAGCCGCAGTCGGCCGGCCCGATCGAGGTCGGCGCACTCGTCGTCAACCCCACGACCCGCGAGGTCACCCTCGCGGGCTCGCCAATCGAGCTGTCCCGCAAGGAGTTCGACCTCCTGCACCTGCTCGCCCAACGCCCCGGCGAGGTCGTCAGCAAGCGCGAGATCCTCGCCGAGGTGTGGCGTCAGGCCTACGGCGGTGGCGACCGCACCGTCGACGTCCACCTGTCCTGGCTGCGCCGCAAGCTCGGAGAGACGGCGGCCGAGCCGGTCTATCTGCACAGCGTGCGCGGCGTCGGTGTCCGGCTCGTCGCCCCGGAGGCGTGAGTGCTCCGTCGCAGCATCGTCTGGCTGGCCGCCGCGCTGACCTCGGCGGTGGTCATCGCCTTCATCGTGCCACTCGCCCTGTTGATCCAGGTGTTCGCGGAGGACCGGTTGGCCGGCACGGCCCGGGACGCCGCGCTCAACCTCGCCACCGTGGTCTCGCTCAGCGACCTGGCCTCGCTGCAGGACGCCCTCGACAGCGCCCACGCGAAGGCACCCACCGTCCATCTGTCGGTCACCGCGCCCGACGGCACGGTCATCGGCGAGCAGCACACCCCCGGCGAGGCGGCGCTCATCGCCCAGGCGCTGCACAACGGCCGCGCGGTCACCGAGCGCACCGCCGACGGATCGGACACCCTCGTGCCGGTCGCGCTGCCCACCGGCATCGCGGTCGTCCACGGCTCGGTCCGCTACGACTCCGCGCGCTCGGGCGTGTATGCCGCGTGGGGAGTCCTCGCCGTCCTCGGCCTCGCGCTCATCACCATGTCGGTGACCATCGCCGCCCGGGCTGGGCAGCGGATCGCGACGCCGGTGACCGACCTGGCCACGGTCGCCAACCGGCTGCGCTCGGGCGAGCTCGACGCTCGGGCGAAGACCGGCGGTCCGGTCGAGATCGCCGAGCTGGGGGCCGCGCTCAACCGCCTCGCTGAGCGGATCGGCGAGCTGTTGCGCCTCGAGCGCGAGGCGGCGGCCGACCTCGGTCACCGGCTCCGCACGCCGGTCACCGCGCTGCGGCTCGACGTCGACAGCGTCGACGACCCACGACTGCGGGCCCGGCTCGTGGGCCGGGTCGAGGAGCTGCAGCGGGCCATCGACGGCGTCGTGGCCGATGCCCGGCGCTCGACCAGGGATGCGATGGCCGGGCCCAGCGACCTGGCGGCCGTGGTCGCTGCGCGGCTCGCCCACTGGGGACCGCTCGCCGAGGACCAGGGGCGTGAGGTCGTGGCAGTGCTGCCTCGCGAGGCCGGCGGCGGCTCGGCCACGGTCGTCGTGCAGGTGGGGGAGCAGGACCTGGCCGACCTCGTGGACAACCTGCTCGACAACGTCTTCGCGCACACTCCTGAGGGCGCCGCTTTCACCGTGCGGCTCGATGTCGTCGGCCGGCTGGCCGCGCTCGCCGTCGACGACGCGGGGCCGGGCCTGGCCGGCCGGGAGATCGAGCGTGGGGTCAGCGGCGGTGGCGGCACCGGTCTCGGGCTGGACATCGTGCGCCGGATCGCGCAGACGGCCGGTGGCGAGGTCGAGCTCGCCACCGGCCGGTCCGGGGGTCTGCAGGTCACGGTCCGGCTGCCGGTCGTGGGCTGACCTGAGCCGGCGACCCATCGTCGGCTCAGTGGCCGTCGTGGTCCTCGCCGCCGTCCTCGTGGTCCTCGTGGTCCTCGTGCTCGCCCGTGTCGTCCTCGGTGTGTGTCGGCCGACTGGTGGTCGGCTTGGGCGTCGTCGGCCTCGGGTCCGTCGTCGCCGGGACCGGCGCGTGCGTCTCGACGGGCTCCGCCGTCTCGGTCCGTCGGTCGTCGTCGGCCTGGGCGGGGGCAGCCGGGACAGCTGCCGGGGCGGTCGTCATGGTGACGGTCCGGCTCTCGTGGATGACGCACTCGTCGCCCTCGAGGACGGCCGGTGCGGTGCACGGTGCGTAGGTGGTCGTCACCGCAGGCCGGCTCTGGCCGACGGGTGCGGTGGACGGGGCTGCGGGGGTCATCGCGGCATACAGCGACACGGCGGCGGCGCCTCCGGCAGCGACGCCGAGAACCGTCGTCTTGACACCGATCCAGCTCATTGCGTGGGTCTCTCTCTGTCGACACGGGCTCCCCGAGCAGCTCGAGTGTGCGGCGCCAGAGGTCAACCCGACCTCGCGGGCAGGTCAACAGAACCTCAAATCACCCTCGATCTCTTGAGGATTCCTTGACGTCCGGCTGACACCGTCTTGTCCTGATGTCGCGCATCGTCGATGTATGCGCTTTCTCACCCCCTCCGATCGCGACCGAGCCCGCCTCGCGGGCCGGGCGGTGTCCACCGTGGTCACCGCCGCCTCGGTCGCTGCGGTGGGTGGGGTCGCCGGTCTGGCCGCGCAGGCCACGGCCGCCGACCAGGCGGCCAAGCAGGCCGCGAAGCAGGCGGCGGCCCAGGCCGCTGCCGAGGCGCTCGCCGCCGTTCCGGTCGAGCGCCCCACCCGCACGGTCGTCACCGAGACCGTGGTCACCGTCGCCGGCCAGCCGGCGACCCGCAGCTCAGGTGCCCGAGGCGCCGGCGGCGCACACCTCCCGCTCCCCCAAGCCCCGCGGCCGGCCCCGGCCCCGGCGCCCCGGGCACCTGCTGCAGCTCCCGCACCCGTCCCGGCACCGGCCGCGAAGCCGGCCCCGGCGCCTGCCCCGGCACCGAAGCCGGCCCCCGCGCCCCTCCCGGCCACCGGCTCGTGAGCCTGGGCGGGTGACCGTGTCCGCCCAACCCCGCCCGGCCTCGAGCGATGCTCGGCTGGACGACGCAGCCAATGCGGCATCCTGGTCGGCCCTCGGCACCTACGTCGAGCTCCGGATCGCCGACCCGCTGGCCGTCCCCGAGACCGCAGCCCCTCAGCCGGGTCTGCTGGCCGCGGCCGTCGAGCTGGCGAGCTCGGTGCTCGACGAGGTCGACGCGACGTGCAGTCGCTTCCGCCCCGACTCCGACCTCATGCGCGCCAATCGTGCTGCGGGACAATGGGTCGGGATCTCCCCGGTGCTCGCCGGAGCGCTGCGAGCCGCGCTGTGGGCGGCCCGCACGACCGGCGGGCTGGTCGACCCGTGCCTCGGCGAGCTGCTCGTCGCCGCCGGCTACGACCGCACCTTCACGATGCTCTCCAGCCTCGACTCGCGGCCGGCGGCCGTGCCGACGGTGCCGGACCCCGACGCCTGGCGCCGAATCGAGCTCATCGAGGATGCCGTGCGGGTGCCGGTGGGTGCCGCGCTCGACCTCGGCGCCGTCGGCAAGGGCTATGCCGCCGACCTCGTCGCGCTCACGGTTCGCGAGCAGCTCGGCTGCGCCGTCGTCGTCAGCGTCGGGGGTGACGTGCGCGCCGCAACGGGCCTCGACCACGAGGGTCCGGCCTGGCCGGTCGACATCGCCGTCGACCGGGTCGCGCTGCAGGACCCCGCTCAGGTATGCCGCGTGCCCCTGACCTCGGGCGCGCTCACCACCTCGTCGATCACCGCCCGCCGCTGGGTGCGCGGCGGGCGGGCCTGGCATCACGTCATCGACCCGCGCACCGGCGCCCCGACCGACGGCCGGTGGCGCGCCGCCACGGCATACGACCTGTCGGCGGCCGCCGCGAACTCGATCTCGACGGCCGCGCTCGTGCTGGGCGACCAGGCCTGGGACTGGCTCGTCGAGCGTGACCACGCGGCCCGGCTCGTCGGCCCCGGCCGCGAGGTGCTCACCACGCCGGCCTGGGATGACTGGCTCGAGCAGGAGCGGGCCCGGTGACCGGCCCCGCGCTCTGGTATCTCAACCGCGGCACCGGCGTCGTGCTGCTCGTGCTCTACACCGCGACCGTGCTGCTCGGGGTGCTCGCCCGCTCGGGCTCCGGCCCGGGGCCTCGCTGGTGGCCGCGCTTCGCGACCCAGGGCCTGCACCGGTCGCTCACCCTGCTGTCCACCCTGCTGCTCGCCGCCCACGTGACGAGCGCGGTCCTCGACGACTACGTCGACATCGACTGGCGTGACGCGATCCTGCCGGTCGGTGGCAGCTACCGCCCGCTCTATCTCGGCGCCGGCGCGCTGGCCCTCGACCTGCTCCTCGTGATCGTGGTGACCTCGTTGCTGCGCAAGCGGATTCCCGATCGGGCCTGGCGCTGGCTGCACCTGCTCGCCTATCCGAGCTGGCTTGCGTCGGTCGTGCACACCATCGGGATCGCGACCGACATCCGTGCTCCCTGGCTGGTCTGGTCCCTCGTCGGCTGTGTCGGAATGGTCGTCTTCGCGGCCGTGCTGCGCTTCCACCGCCGCGGCGAGGCGGTGCCCAGCCGGTGAGCGCGACCGCCGTGACGCGGCAGCCGATCCACGGGCACGAGCCGCCGGCGGCGGTGCGGGTCGACCCCGGACCGCTGCTGCTCGCCGACCTGTCGGACACCCCGTCGCTGGCCGCGCACCGGGCCGGCCGCGGCACCCTGCCCGAGACCGATGTCGCCCGGCTCGCCGAGGCGGCCGAGCGGGTCAACATCGAGGGGCGCGGCGGCGCGGGCTTCCCCTTCGCGACGAAGCTGCGGCTGGTGGCGCGGGGACGTCGCCCGATCGTCGTCGTCAATGCCGCCGAGGGAGAGCCGTTGTCCGCCAAGGACACCGGGCTGTTGCTCGTCGTTCCGCACCGGGTGCTCGACGGGGCCGCGGTGACCGCGCGGGCGCTCGGCGCGCGCGAGGTGTCGATCGTCGTCCCGTCCGAGCGGCCGGCGGTCGGCCGCGCCGTCGCGACGGCGATCGACGAGCGGCGAGCCGCGGGCGAGCGGCTGCGCTGGCGGGTCGCCGAGACCGCAGGGGGCTTCGTCTCCGGGCAGGCCCGGGCGGTCGTCGAGCTGCTGTCCGGCCGGCCCAACCTGCCGGTCACCGCGTGGCAGCCCGAGGGTGCCTCGGGCGTCCGCGGGCGACCCACCCTGCTCGCGAACGCCGAGACCTGGGCGCATGTCGGCGACGTCGTGCGCCTGGGCCCCACCCGGTATGCCGCGCGCGGCACCGCCGCCGAGCCGGGCACCACGTTGCTCACCCTGCCCGACCCCGACCGGGCCGACGGTCGGGTCGTCGTCGAGGTCGACTACGGCACCCCGTGGGCCGAGGTGCTCGGGCGCGCCGGCCTGCAGGGTCGGCCGCTGCTCCTCGGCGGCTATCACGGCACGTGGGTCGCCGCCGGCGGGCTGGCCGGCCTGACGGTGAGCCGGTCGGCGATGCGCGCGGCCGGCCTGGCCCTCGGTGCCGGCATCGTCGCGGCCCTGCCCGGGTGCCCCGTGGTGCGCACGGCCGACATCGCGGCATACCTCGCCGGCGAGTCTGCGGGCCGCTGTGGACCGTGTGTCAACGGCCTGCCCGCGCTGGCCGAGCAGCTCGGCCTGCTGGCGCGCGGTGATGCCTCCGGCGCCTACTCGCGGATGCTGCGGCTCACCCAGCTCGTCGAGCGGCGTGGCGCGTGCGCGCATCCGGACGGCACCGTGCGCCTCGTGCGGTCGATGCTCACCGCCTTCGACGCCGAGGTGGGTGCCCACCTCGCCGGCCGCTGTCAGTGGCCGACATGAGGCGCCGCTCCGCTGCTCCATCGGCCGGCCAGCAGCAGCCGCCGGCCACCCTGCGGGTCGACTGGCCGGTATGCCGCGCCCGCGGCCTGTGCCACGAGCTGCTCCCTGAGCTGATCGGCCTCGACGACTGGGGCTACCCGGTGGTCACCGGCCCGGTGCCGCCGCAGCTCGAGCCGCTGGCCCGGCAGGCGGTGTCGGCCTGCCCACACCGGGCGATCCGCCTGCTCGAGGGCTGATCGGCGCCTGCACCGGCGTCTCGGTGCGCCGGCCGCCCATCAGCGCTCGGCGACGAGCGACTCGTGGATGACCGACACGAGGTGGCGGATGTCCTCCTCGGTGGCGACGATCGGCGGGGCCAGCCGGATCGTCGAGCCGTGGGTGTCCTTGGCGAGCACGCCACGCGCTGCCATCCGGTAGCACAGCTCCTTGCCGCTCATCAGCTCGGGATCGAGATCGAGCCCGGCCCACAGCCCGCGGTGCCGCACGGCGAGCAGACCGTGCTCGTGCAGTCGGTCGAGCTCCTCGGCGAGCACCGCGCCGAGCTCGGTGGCCCGCGCCTGGAACTCGCCGGTCTGCAGCATCGCGATGACCTCGCGCCCGATCGCCGTGGCGAGTGGGTTGCCGCCGAAGGTCGAGCCGTGCGAGCCGGGAGTGATGACGTCCATGACGTCCCGGTCGGCGGCGATCGCGGACAGCGGCAGGATGCCGCCGCCGAGGGCCTTGCCGAGCACGTAGATGTCGGGGACCACGTCCTCGTGGTCGCAGGCGAAGGTCCGCCCGGTGCGCGCCAGCCCGGACTGGATCTCGTCGGCGATCATCAGCGCGCGCCGTTCGGTGCACAGCGCCCGAACCTCGCGCAGGAAGCCCTCCGGCGGGATGACGACGCCGCCCTCGCCCTGGATCGGCTCAAGCAGCACGGCGACCGTCTCGTCGCTCACCGCAGCCCGCAGCGCCTCGATGTCGCCATAGGGCACGGTGACGAATCCCGGTGTGAACGGCCCGTATCCGTCGCGGGCGACCTTGTCGGTCGAGAAGGACACGATGGTCGTCGTGCGGCCGTGGAAGTTGCCGCCCATGACAACGATGGTGCCCCAGTCCTCGGCCAGCCCCTTGACCCGGTGACCCCAGCGGCGGGCCACCTTGATCGCCGTCTCGACGGCCTCGGCGCCGGAGTTCATCGGCAGGATCATGTCCTTGCCGGTGAGCTCGGCCAGGTCGCGCGCGAACGGCCCGAGCTGGTCGGAGTGGAACGCCCGCGAGGTGAGGGTCAGGGTCCGCAGCTGCCGCTCGGCGACGGCGACCAGCCGCGGGTGGGCGTGCCCGAAGTTCAGCGCCGAGTAGCCGGCCAGTGCGTCGAAGTAGCGCCGCCCCTCGACATCGGTGACCCAGGCACCCTCGCCGGAGGCGATGACCACGTCCAGCGGACTGTAGTTGTGCGCGGCATACCGGTCCTCGAGAGCGATGAAGTCGGACGTCGTCGTGGGGGTGCTCATCGGCGGCTTTCGTCGGGGAGCCGCGGGTCACGGCTCGTGGGGCATGGGGGTGTGAGGCTCAGTATGCCGCGTGCCTGGCCGTCGCTCGTGGCAGTCGGCTGGCGGCGCGACGCCAGGGGTCCAGGTCAGCCGGACACCTTGCTTCCGGCCATCCAGGTCTGGACGACCCGGGTCTGCGCGAGCTGCTCGGGCGGCACAGCGAAGATGTCACGATCGAGTACGACGAGACTCGCCTCCGCGCCCTCGGCGATCCGACCCAGACCCGGCAGCCGCATGCAGGTCGCGGCGCGCGACGTGTAGAGCTCGAGCGCCTGCGCGACCGAGACCGCCTCGGACTGGCCGATGTCCGCCCCGGTGTGCGATCGGCGCTCGACCGCGGCCTGCACCGAGACGAAGACGTCGTCGGCCGCCTCCCACGCGGTCGCCGGGCTGTCCGACGAGAGCGCCGTCGCCCGGAGCCCCTCGTGGAACGAGCGGATCGGATAGGCGATGGCGAACTGGGCCGGCGACAGGTTGCTCTCGTAGGAGCCGTATTCGGCGAAGAGGAAGATCGTGTGACTCACGACCGCGAAGCGCATTCGAGCCGCCCCGACCCGCGCGATCCGCTCCGGGGAGAAGAGCGTCGCGTGCTCGAGCCGCACCGACGGGACGTCGTCGAGCCACGGATCCTCGTCGGCGAAGGTGTCGATGACCGCGTCGAGCGCCGCGTCGCCCATCGCATGCACCGCGACCTGCACCCCGTTGGACCGGGCCCAGGCTCCCGCGGCCCGCAGCTCCTCGACGGTCGTCGTCGGTATGCCGTGGTCGCAGCTGTCGGGGTAGGGGTCGTGGGTCCACGCCGTCCGGTTGCTGTAGGCACCGTCCATGAGCAGCTTGCAGCCGGCGATGTGGATGCGCCCGGTGCGGTCGTCGTCGGTGAGGGTCGGCGGGTCGGCCTTGATGTGCTCCCAGCCGAGGTAGAGGCCGACCTGCGGGAAGGGGCCGAGCCGGGCCGCCGCCCGGAAGGTCCGGAGCGGATCGGGGACCATCGTCGCGAAGAGGTCTCCCAGGCCGACCAGTCCGCGTTCCGCGAAGTGCCTTGCCAGCCGGGCGATCCGGGTCACGCGCTCCTTCTCGTCGGGCACCGGGATGAGCCCGTGCACCCGCTCGACCGCGGCGACCTCGATGAGCCGGCCGTCCTGCATACCGGAGGCATCGCGACCGTATGCCGCGCCCGGCGGGTCCGGCGTCTCCGCCGTGATCCCGGCCAGCTCGAGGGCGACGGTGTTGCACACCGCCGTGTGCCCGTCGCAGCGGCGGGCGAACACCGGGCGGGTCGCCGACACCCGGTCCAGGTCGTGCCGCGTCGGCTGCCGACCCTCCGGATAGCCCGACTCGTCGAAGCCGTAGCCTGCAATCCACATGCTCGAGCGACCCGGCGAGCGGCGCGGGCTGGACTGACGAGTCGAGTGAGGAGCGAGCGAGCGAGGAGGGAAGTCCGCGTCCACAGCGAGCCGGTTCGGTCGCTCGGGCAATGAGCCCGCGCCGCTCGAGCGAAGCCTGGCGACGAGGCTCTCGATCGAGTCGACCTCGGGGGGCAGCAGGCTCACCGCGTCGACGAGCTCGGACATGAAGGCCGGGTGGGTGTGCACGTCGAGCAGGCCCGGCAGCACCGTCGCGCCGGCCAGGTCGACGACATCCTCACCCGGATCGGGCGGCGGCTGGGTGCCGTCGAGGCAGACCTGGTCGATCCGGTCGCCGACGAAGCGCACGGCGAGCGGTTGCGGCCGGTCGCCCTCGCCGGTGAACACCCGACCTCCGATGAACCACATGTCAGTGCCGCACCTCAGCAGGGGCGACCGGGTCTGCGCCGACCGGCTGGTCCGTCGGCTCCCAGTGCGGCTTGAGTCGCACCGTGACGAGGTAGAGAACGAAGCCGACGAGCCCCATGACCAGCCAGGCCCAGACCAGGCTCTGCGCATTGGCCAGGCCGGAGGTCTCCTTGCTGCTGCCGTAGAAGAAGCCGCCGAAGATCGGGGCGATCGCCGCGCCGAGCAGGGCGAAGGTCGACACCCAGCCGTAGACGGCGGCGTAGTCCCGGTCGCCGAAGAGCTTGCCGGCGAGGTAGGCCGGGGTGATGGTCACCATCGTCGCGCCGAAGCCGTGCAGCAGGTTGAACATGACCGCGCTGACCATGGAGTCCGGCTTGAGCATGAAGAAGAACTGCGCGGCATTCGCGAGCGAGATCAGCGCGATGGCGAGGATGAGCGACAGCCGGTCGTAGAGCCAGCCCGCGAGGAACTTCGCGCCCATGACGAACAGCCCGACCGAGCCGAGGATGAAGCCGACGATCGCGGTCGGCGACTGCAGCGAGCCGAGGATGGGGGCGAAGTTGGAGATCATCCCGTTGACCGAGATGCCGCTGAAGATGAGCGCGGCGCCGAGCGCCCAGAAGGCCGGGCTGCGCAGCACCTGACCCTGGGTCAGGCCGGGGCGGACCGTCGTGCCCGCTGCCGCCTGGGCAGCGAGCAGTTCCTCGTGCCCGAGCGGCAGCAGGCCCTTGTCCTCGGGTCGGGTGCGCAGCACGAGCAGCGACAGCGGCAGCAGCAGCACGATCTGCACCGCACCGAGCGCGAGGTAGGTGCCGCGCCAGCCGAGGCTGGGCAGCAGCGCGTTGAGGATGAGCGGCACGAAGATGACCCCGCCCAGACCGGAGCCGGCGGTCGCCAGGCCGAGGGCGAGCCCGCGGTGCCGATAGAACCAGTTGGTCACCATCGCCGAGATGGGCAGGGTCGTCGCGAAGGTGATCGCGATGCCCTGGACGCCGGCCATGAGGTAGAGCCAGATGACGTTGCTCGTCATCGACAGGCCGAGGTTCGCCAGTGCGGCGAGCACGACGCCGACCGACACGATCCACCGGGCGTCGAACCGGCGCAGCAGGTTGCCGACGATCGGCGAGAAGGGAATCGCGATCGACGTGATGACGGTGTAGGCGATGGTGAACATCGCGATGGTGATGCTCGGGATGTCGCCGATGACCGGCTTGATGAACAGCGAGAAGGCGTTGACGATCGTGCCGAAGATCGTCGCCATGAGCAGCACGCTCACGAGCACGATCCACCAGCCGTAGAAGATGCCGGATTGCTTCGCAGCGGGTGGGAGAGCCTGAGTGGTCATGTGTGGCAACGCCTTTCAGTGAGAGGCCGGGAGGCGGTCGGCGGCGAGGCGGGCGAGCCGGCGGGTGGCCAGCTCGGCATACAGGGCAGTGCCGAGCGGGAGCACGGCGTCGTCGTACTGTGCGTAGGAGGAGTGGTTGAACGGCGCGGTGGCGGGGTCGATGCCGGCCGGCACCGCGCCGAGTCCGATGAAGGAGCCCGGGACCTGGGCGAGGACCCGCGAGAAGTCCTCGGACCCGGCGAACGGGTGCTCCATGTGGGTGAAGCGCTCGCGGCCGAAGAGGTCGGCGACGGTGTCGGCGACGAAGTCGGTCTCGGCCGGGGTCGTCAGCGTGACGGGGTAGCCGTCGATGTGGGTGACCTCGGCGGTCATCCCGTAGGCGCCGGCGATGCCGCGGGCCAGCCGCTCGGCGTCGCTGCGGAACTGCGCCTTCGCCTCGTGCGACCAGCTGCGCACGCTGGCCTTGAGCTCGGCGAACTCGGGGATGACGTTGGGTGCCTCGCCGGCGTGGATGCTGCCGACGTTGACGACGATCGGGTCGAAGATCGAGAAGCGCCGGGTCACGAGGGTCTGCAGTGCGCCGACGAGCTCGCACGCCACCGGCACCGGGTCGAGCGCGGTGTGCGGGGTCGAGCCGTGTCCGCCCTTGCCCCGGATCGTCACGAGGAAGCCGTCGGCCGCCGCGAGCATCGCCCCGCGTCGCGAGACGAACTGGCCCTGCGGCACGAGCGCGCTGAAGACGTGCATCCCGTATGCCGCGTCGACGCGCCTCCCAGCCGCGTCGAGGACGCCTTCCTCGACCATCACCGCAGCGCCGTCGTGCATCTCCTCGCCGGGCTGGAACATGAGGACGACATCGCCCTGCAGGTCTGCCTGGCGCTCGGCGAGCAGGGCGGCTGCGGTCGCGAGCATCGAGGTGTGCAGGTCGTGGCCGCAGGCGTGCATCGCGCCCGGGACCTTCGAGGCATACCAGAGCCCGGTCTCCTCCGGCACCGGCAGGCCGTCCATGTCGGCGCGCAGCAGGACGACGGGTGCGTCGGTGCTCGGCCGGTCGGGGTGGGTGCCGCGCAGCACCGCGGTGATCGAGCTCGTGCGCTGCCCGAGGGTGATCTCGAGCGGCAGGGTGTCCAGCGCGTCGAGCACCCGCTGCTGCGTCCGAGGCAGCTGCAGGCCGATCTCCGGGTCCTGGTGCAGAGCGTGGCGCAGGGTGACGAGATCGTCGCGCCGGTCGTTCGCCAGATCGAGATAGGTCGCCATGACGGAACTGTCGTGAGCCGGCCGCCGGACCCGCCTCCCGCGCATCCGCAGGGTTTCGTCCACCCCGGGGTCGCTCCGGAGAGGATCGGTGCAGTGGCGCAGCTGCCACTCGACGAGGTCGACCTGCAGCTCGTCCACGCGCTGCAGGTGCACCCGCGTGCCTCGTGGGCCGATGTCGGCCGGGTGCTCGACCTCGCGCCGACGACAGCCGCCGCCCGGTGGCGCCGGCTCGAGCAGGCCGGGGTCGCGTGGATCGCGGTGCACCCCAACCCGGTGTCGCGCGACTACGTCACCGCCATCGTCGAGCTCACCTGTATTCCGCGCAAGCGCGCCGCGCTCGCCGAGCGCCTCGTCCTCGACGGCCGGATCGTGTCGGTGGAGGAGTCGTCACGGGGGAGCGATCTCGTGCTCACCGTCATGGTCGCCACGCTCGACGAGCTCACCGGGCTGGTCCTCGTCGAGCTGTCCGAGGCCCCCGGGGTGCAGACGGTGCGCTCGTCGGTCGTCGTGCATGCCCATCACACCGGCGGCGACTGGCGGGCCGGGGCGCTGGACGGCGATCAGGTGGCGGCCCTGCGCCGGGCCCGGGATCAGGGGCTCGAGGAGCATGCGGCCGCGCGGGAGCGGGTCCCCGAGGGTGCCTGGTCGATCGTTGCGGCGCTCGCGTCGGCACCTCGGCTCTCGGTGGCCGAGCTGGCCAGGTCACTCGACCGCAACCCCGCCACCGTGCGCCGCCACCTCGGCGCGGTGCTGTCCGGCGAGCGGCTGGCCTTCCGTTGCGACGTCGCGCACGACATCGTCGGGCTGCCGGTCACCGCGACCTACATCGTCCGCGTCCCGCAGGCCGAGCTGCCGCGCGTGGTGGCGGCGCTGCGGCATACCCCGGAGCTGCGGATGTGTCTGCAGGTGACCGGCGAGGCCAACCTCATCTTCTCGGTGCTCGGCCGGTCGGTGGCGGCGGTCGGCGCCTTCGGTGACGCGCTCGGCAGGCGGCTGCCGCAGGTGCAGGTGCTCGAGTCGCTGCTCATCCTGCGCGCGGTCAAGGGATGGGGTGGCTCATCGGGCCGGACGGTCGGCGCACCGGCCAGCTCGTCGTGCCCGAGGTCCTGCGCAGCACCTTCGGCGGCTGAGGCTTGCCCCGGCCCGCCCGCAGCCAGCGGGGCCACCTGCAGAGCGGGCATATGCCCCCTAGGGCGGGCATATGCCCGTGCCGAGTCCGGGTGCCTCCCCGCGGCCCTCCCCGCCTCCACCTGCAGCGCGGGTAAATGCCCGCTGTGGCGGGCATCTGCCGGTGCCGAGACCGGGGGCTTCCCCGTGCTTCCCCGCGCCTCCATCTGCAGATCGGGGAGATGCCCGCTGGGGCGGGCAAATGCCCGTGCCGGGTGTAGGTCCGCGCTCGGGACTGGGTCCGCCCCCGCCCGCCGCGCCTGGGTCCGGCGCGGCTGCGCGGTCAGCCGTCGAGCGCGAGCTCGAGCAGCTCGACGATGTGCAGGACCTTGATCGGGCTCTTCGCCGAGCGCATCCCGGTGATCAACTGCAGCTGGCAGCCGGGGTTGACGACGACGAGGATGTCGATCTGCGCATCCTGCGCGCGAGTCACCTTGTCCCGCAAGAGCCGTCGCGACCGTTTGGGCTGCAGCACCGAGTAGGACCCAGCCGCCCCACAGCACGATCCGGCGGAGGGGAGCTCGACGTAGTCCGCCACCAGCTTGATCAGCTCGCGCGGTGCCGCCGACACCCCCAGCGCATTGCGGAGGTGGCACGAGTCCTGCAGGCCGATCCGGGCCGGGCGACCGTCGACGAGCACCGGGCGAAGCGGCGGCATACTCGACGGGTCGGCCGTCCAGCGGGCGTGCAGATACTCGGAGATCTCCTGCACCCGCTCGCGCCCGAGCTCCTGCGCGATGTGCGCCGCACACCCGCCGGCGGTCGTGAGAATGACGCCGCTGTCGTCCCGACCGGGCACCGACATCGTCTCGCTCAGCCGGTGCGCATGCCGCTCGCCGCCCTCGGTCGACCCGTTGTGGGCGTGCAAGGCACCGCAACAGCCTTGTCCCGCAGGCACATCCGCCTCCGGCACGAGGCGCATCGCTGCCTTCGAGACGCGCGGGAAGAGCGAGCGCTCGACGCAGCCGAGCATGAGGTGGGGACGGCCCGCGGCGGCCGCACCCGTCGTCGCAGCCGACCGACGCAGCAGCCCACCGACCCCGAGCACCGGGCGGACGTCGACCCCGACGCGCATCGCCGCGGCCAGCGGTGGCACATGCCGCCCGCGCCACTGGTGATCACGCCACTGCTCGAGCAGCACGCCGTATTGCACCCCCGCCGGGCACACCGTCTCGCAGGCCCGGCAGCCGAGGCACTCGCCGGCCTGCTCCTGCAGGGTCGGGTCGTCGGGGTCGAGCCGGCCCTCCTGCAGGGCCCGCATGAGGGTGATCCGGCCGCGCGGGCTGGACTTCTCCACTGGCGAGAGCGCATAGGTCGGACAGGCCGGCAGGCAGAAGCCGCACGAGATGCACGCCGAGAGCAGGTCCGGGTCGAAGACGGGGGTACGGGTCGGTGGCCGACCCGAGGGCGCGGTCACGAGCCCAGCTTCCCGGGGTTGAGGATGCCGGCCGGGTCGAAAGCCGCCTTGACCCGCCGCAGCAGCGCCAGCTGATCGGCGCCGAGCCGCGACTCGAGATAGGGCAGCTTGGCCGCCCCGACCCCGTGCTCGCCGGTGATCGTCCCGTCGAGCTCGATCGCGGCGGCGAAGATGTCCCCGAAGGCCGCCTCGGCCCGCTGCCGCACGTCGCCGTCGGCCGGGTCGAAGACGATCGTCGGGTGCAGGTTGCCGTCCCCGGCGTGCCCGAAGGTGGCGACGGACACGGCATACCGGTCGGCGATCGCGTCGATCCGCTGCACCATCTCGGCGATCCGCGGCCGCGGCACCGAGGCATCCTCGAGCAGGGTGACCGGTGCGAGCCGGGCCAGCGCCGGCAGCGAGCAGCGCCGCGCGGTGAGCAGCGCCTCGGACTCGGCGATGTCCTTGGCCATCGTCACCGCCCGCGCGCCGGTCTGTGCGCAGACGTCACCCATGACCTCGACCGACCGGGCGACCGCCTGCTCGGAGCCGTCGTCGCCGAAGAGCAGCAGCGCCCCGGCGTCGCGGTCCAGCCCGAGGTGGGCGAAGTCCTCGACGGCGCCGATGCACTTGCGGTCGAGGAACTCGAGCGTCGCCGGCACGATGCCCGCCGAGATGACGCCGGCCACCGCACGCCCGGCATCGGCGAGGCTGTCGAAGTAGGCGACCCCGGTGCGCGACACCGCCGGCAGCGGCAGCAACGCGACGGTGACCTCGGTGATCACCGCGAGGGTGCCCTCGGAGCCGGTGAGCAGCCGGGTGAGGTCGTAGCCCGCGACGTCCTTCCACAGCCGCCCGCCGGTGCGGAGGATCTCGCCGGTCGGCAGCACCGCCTCGAGCCCGAGGACGTAGTTGCGGGTCACGCCGTACTTGAGTCCACGCAGCCCGCCGGCGCACATGGCGACGTTGCCGGCGACCGTCGACACGGTGCGCGACCCCGGGTCGGGGGCGTAGAGAAGCCCCTTGGCCTCCGCGGCGGTCGACAGCTCGATCGTCGTCACCCCGGGCTCGACGACGGCGAGCAGCTCGTCGGCGCTCACCTCCTTGATCGCCCGCATCCGGGTGAGCACGAGGACGATGCCGCCGGCGGGGCCGACGACGGTGGCGGCGGCGAGGTTCGAGCCGGCGCCGCGGGGCGTGACCGGGATGCCCTGCTCGCTGGCCAGCCGCAGGATGCGTGAGACCTCCTGGGTGCTGCCCGGCAGGACGACCGCGTCGGGCCGCGCATGGAAGAGCGGGGTGGCGTCCCGGGCATAGGGCTCGACGTCACCGTCGCTGACGAGGACATGCTCAGGTCCCACGATGGCCCGCAGGCGGTCGAGGACCTCTGGGGAGAGGGCCGACATGCGGCTAGCCTGCCACGGTATGACGACTTTGGTGCGGGGAGCGCGGGTGCTTCCACTCGGCGACCGTGAGGTGCCCAGGGGCGCGGTCGACGTGCTGATCTCCGCTGGCGAGGTCACGGCGGTCGACGAGGCCGGCACACTGCATGAGGCAGAGGTCGTGCTCGACGCCGACGGGAGGTGGCTCGGCCCGGCTCTGTGGGACGGCCACGTCCACCTCACCCAGTGGGGTCTCACGACGGTGCGCCTCGACCTCGCTCCGGCCCGCTCGGTCGAGGACGCCCTCGGCATCCTCGCCGATCACCTTGCCGCACAAGCACATTCCGGTATGCCGCGTGGCTCGCACCGCGCGGACGGCACCGAGCGGGTGGTCACCGGGTGGGGGCACCGGTCGGTGACCTGGCCGCGGCAGCCGACGGTGGCCGAGCTCGACCGGGTCGCTCAAGGCCGGCCGGTCGTGCTCATCAGCGGCGACGGTCACCACGGCTGGCTCTCGTCGCGCGCACTCGAGCTGCTCGGCCAGCCGCCGCGCGACGGGATCGTCGACGAGGCCGAGTGGTTCGCGCTCTTCGCGCGGCTCGGCGAGCTGCCCGGGGCGACCGACGACGCCGAGGAGGGCGTCCGCCGGGTGGCCACGGCGGCGGCCGCCATGGGCATCGTCGGCGTCGTCGACCTCGAGTTCGAGGGGACCCTCACTGACTGGCCGGCTCGGGTCGCGGCCGGCGTCGACCAGCTGCGGGTGCGGGCCGGCTACTACCCGGAGGCGCTCGACGCGGCCCTCGCCCTCGGCCGGTGGTCCGGTATGCCGTTGGACCCTGAGCGAGACCCAGAGGGTCTGGTCACCCTCGGCCCGCTCAAGCTCATCTCCGACGGCTCGCTCAACACCCGCACGGCATACTGCTGCGAGCCCTATGCCGACGCTGCAGAGCTCGACTTCCCCCGCGGCAAGCAGAACTACAGTCCCGACGAGATGCGCGAGCTGCTCTCTCGCGCAACGCAATCCGGCCTCGAGTGTGCGGTCCATGCGATCGGCGATGCCGCGGTGTCGGACGCGCTCGACGCCTTCGAGGCAACCGGAGCGCGCGGCTCGATCGAGCACGCCCAGCTGATGCGCTGGGACGACGTCCCGCGGCTGGCCCGGCTCGGGCTGCGCGCGTCGGTGCAGCCGGCCCACCTGCTCGATGACCGCGATGTGACGATGCAGTGCTGGCCGGACCGGGCCGACCGGTGCTTCCCGTTCCGCCGGATGCTCGACGTGGGCGTCCGGCTCGTGCTTGGCTCGGACGCCCCGGTGTCGCCCCTCGACCCGTGGCTCGCGATGGCGGCGGCGGTGCACCGCTCGGCCGATGGGCGCGAGGCGTGGCACGGCGAGCAGGCGCTCACCCCACAGCAGGCGTATGCCGCGTCGACCGACGGCCAGGGCAGCGTCGCGGTCGGCTCGCGCGGCGATCTCGTGCTCCTCGACGACGACCCCTTCGCTGCGGGATCCCCGGCCTGGCAGGCCGATCGGCTGCGCCGGATGTCGGTCGCCGCGACCCTGCTCGGCGGGCGCGTCACGCACCGCGCGCTATGAGCGGGGCACTGCCGGGGCCGGTCGGCCCGCAGGGGACGACCATCACCCCGCACGGCCGGGTCATCACGCTGCGCCACAGCCGGTATGCCGCGTCCGTCGCCACCGGGGGCGCGGCCCTCGCGACGCTGAGCTGCGCCGGTCACGACCTCGTGCTGCCGCTCGACGCACTGCCACCGGAGCAGGCGGTGCGCGCCTTCGTCGGCAAGATCCTGCTGCCCTGGCCGAACCGGGTCGGTGGCGGGCGGTACACCTGGGACGGGGTCGAGCAGCAGCTGGCGATCACCGAGCCGTTGCTGGACAACGCGATCCACGGCCTGGTCTGTTGGGCCGACTGGTCCATCGTCGAATCCGACGCTGCGTCAGCGGTGTTCGAGACCACCGTCCTCGCGCAGCCGGGCTATCCGCACGCGCTGGCGGCGCGGGCGGCATACCGGCTCGACGACAGCGGGCTGACCATCACGGTGACGGCGACCAACGTCGGCGACACCGACGCTCCCTATGGCGTGGCCGTCCACCCCTACCTCGTCAGTGGCGACGCGAGCCGGCCGGGCGCCGCCGATGCCTGGACGGTGGGGCTCGCGGCGCCGCGGGTCATCGAGGCCGACGAGCGGCTGCTGCCGGTCGGCGAGCGTGACGTCGCTGCTGCCGGGCTCGATCTGCGCGCCGGGCGACAGGTCGGGGAGGCGACCATCGACCACGCCTTCGCCGGGTTGCCGGTGCGCTGGGCAGCCGTCGTCTCAGCACCCGATGCGCCGTTCGCGACGGTGCTCCATGCCGACACGCCCTGGGCGCAGGTCTACGTCGGAGACGGCGTCGCGCGGCGCGCGGTGGCGATCGAGCCGATGAGCTGCCCCCCGGACGCCTTCCGCTCCGGGATAGGAGTGCACCGCCTCACCCCCGGCGCCAGCCACACGCTCAGCCTGCGGATCGCCGCCGAGGAGCGCTAGGTCGCGCTGGACCGCAGCCGATCGGCGATCGCCGGCGGCACGACCGTGTCGGGGTCACGCAGCGCGCCGAGCGCCTCACGCACCCCCACCAGGCCGGCATACAGGGCCGGGCAGGTTGGGCAGCCCCCGAGATGGGCCTCGAGCGCCGAGCGCTCACCCTGGCTGAGCTCATCGGCGAGGTAGTCGCCGACCCGCGAGCGGGCGTCCCAGCAGCGCAACGGCACGCCCTGCAGGGCCATCCGGCGCTCGGTGCCCCGGGCCAGGTGGGTGACGAGCATCGCCCGCCCGCGGCTGATCCGCTGCTTGGCGGCGGCCACGCTCACCTCCTGGATCTCGGCGACGGCGCCAGCAGTGAGCCCCTGGACATCGTGCAGGACGATCGCCGACCGGTATGCCGCGGGCAGGTGGATGAGCGCGTCGCGCAGCTCGTCCGCGGTCTCGGCCCGGAGCACGACGGTCTCGGCGTCGACGGTGTAGGCGTCGTCGCGCCAGGCCTGCTCGACCTGCTCGGCGAGGGTGTCGTCGTCGGTGGGCTCGGTGCGATCGGCGCGGGCGAGGTCGACGAAGCGGTGGTGCAGGATGCGGTGCAGCCAGGTCTGCGGGGCGGACTCACCCCGGAAGTCGGCGGCCCGCTCGAGCGCTCGGACGACGGTGTCCTGCACGAGGTCCTCGGCGGCGACCGGGTCGCGGGTCAGCACGCGTGCGTAGCGGAGCAGGCCGGGCAGGGCGGCGGTGATCTGGTCAGGCGAGAGCGCCATGCGCCCCAGCGTAGGGGCGCATGGCGCCGGGCTTCGAGCGGGTGCTCAGCGGCGGGACGGCACCTTGCACGTGTTGATGCCGAAGAGCCGGTAGATCGGGCAGAAGCCGACCAGGCCGGTGAGCAGCATGATCGCGGCGACGACCCAGAGCACGATCGCGAGCGTGCCCTTGACGACGAACAACGCGAGGGCCGCGGCGACGACGGCGACGACGATGCGGGCGATCTTGTCGGTGCTGCCGACGTTGGTGGTCATGTGATGCTCCTTGGTCTCGGGCCGGGGATCCGGTCCCTGGGTGAGGTCGTCGCATGGACGGCCGAGGGCGCCCACGAGTGACAGGTATGCCGCGTGACCGTGGTCACATCGGATCAGCCCTGACGGCGCCGCCAGCGGTCGAGGTCGCGTCGGGCTTGGTCGCACAGGTCGTCGATGACCGCGAGCTCACCGATCCGGTCCTTCTCGGTCGTCACGATGCGGAACATCTCGGGCACGGTGATCCCGTGGTCGGGCCGCGACTCGACGACGATCGGGTCGCCGGCCTGCACCGGCCCAGGGGTGAGCACGCGGAGGTACGCGCCGGTGTGGCCGCGCGCGGCATACCTCTTGACCCACCGCGGCACGCCCATCGCGGTCGCGAAGGTGCGGCACGGGATGCGCGGCGAGGTGACCTGCAGGCGCACGGTCGGCCCCACCTGCCAGATCTCGCCGACGATGGCGCCGTCGACGCCGAGGCCGAGGGTGGTGAGGTTCTCGCCGAAGCAGCCGTCGGTCAGCTCGCGGCCGAGCTCGGCGGACCAGTGATCGAGCTCCTCGCGGGCGACGGCATACACCGCCTGGTCGGAGCCGCCGTGGTGCTTGCGGCTGCCGATGAAGTCGCCCTCGACGCCGGAGCCGAGCCCGGTGCGGCGGTCGCCGGGGTCGCGGATGGTGACCGGGCCGGCGGCCGGCGCCTTCCGGATGCCGGTGGGGCAGTGGTCGTCGCCGCCAGGGGAGGGGGCCCCGAGGTTGACGGACCGGACGGAGGGGCTCATCCGTCCTCCTCGTCCGGCTCCAGCGGCTGGCTGGTCCGCGCCGTTCCAGCGGGCTGCTCCACCGGCTGGACAGCCGATCCCCAGTCGGTGCCGTAGCGGGCCCGGAACTCCTTGCTCGCGACGTTGAGGGTGGGGAAGAAGAGGATCTTGTCCACCGTGCCGGCCACCTCGTAGCGCTCGAGCTTCGTGCGCACGACGCTCTTGAGCTCGGCGAAGGCCAGTGTCGTGCCGTGCTCGGCCAGCTCGTCGACGAGCTCGGCGAGCATGTCGGCGGCGGTCGTGTCGATGTCCGAGATCGGCTCGGCCGCCACGAGGATCCACTTCGGCGGGGGGTCGGCGGAGCACTGGTTGTGGACGTGCTCCGCGAAGGTCCGGGCGTTGGCGAAGAAGAGCGGCGCGTCGAAGCGGACGACGACCAGTCCGGGCATCGTCGTGAGGCCGGGGCGGTGGGCCAGGTCGTGGTAGCCGGGGACGCCCTTCTCGCGCCCGAGCACCGCGTGATAGGGCCACCACGCTCGCCGGAAGACGTTGAGGATGGACAGCCCGACGGCCACGGCGATGCCGGGCAGCACGCCCAGCACGGCGACGGCGAGCGTCGCCGCGATGGACAGCCAGAACTCCATGCGCCGCTGCGACCACAGGGTGCGGGCCGCGGCGAGCTCGGCCAGAGAGAAGGCCGCCATGACGACGATCGCCCCGAGCACCGGGATCGGCAGGGCGGAGAGGAGGTTGGGTGCGACGAGCAACAGCAGCAGGATCGCCGCGGCGCCGACCAGCCCGGCCACCTGGGAGCGGGCGCCGGCCTTGAAGGCGACCGCGGTGCGCGAGCCGCTCGTGCTCACCGCGAAGCCCTGGAAGAAGCCGGCGAGGACGTTGGCGGTGCCGATGCCGACCATCTCCTGGTTGCCGTCGACGGGGGCCCCGGTGCGGCGCGCGTAGGCGGACGCCGTGGAGATCGTGTCGGCGAGGGCGACGAGGGTGATGCCGAGGGCGCCGCCGACGAGCAGGACGATCTCGGACGGGGCGAGGATCGGCAGGGTCAGCGGGGGGAAGCCCTGGGGGAGCTCGCCGACGACCTTGACCCCGTGCGCGGGCAGGTCCAGGCCCTTGCTCGCGAGGATGCCGGCGATGACGGCGACGAGCACGGCCGGCACCCGCGGGAGGACCTTCTGCACGGCATACAGGATGACCAGGGCGAGCACCCCGACCCCGAGCGCCCACGGGTTGGTGGCGCCGGCGGCGATCTTGCGCGCGGTCTCGACGACCTCGCCGACCAAGCCGTCGGCCTCGATCGAGAAGCCGCACAGCTTGCGGACCTGGCCGACGAGGATGGTCAGGGCGAGGCCGTTCATGTAGCCGACCATCGTCGGCTTGGACAGCAGGTCGGCGACGAAGCCGAGCTTGGCGACACCGGCGGCGATCATGAAGACGCCGACGAGGACGGACTGGACTGAGGCGAGCAGCACGGCGCGTCCGGGGTCGCCGCCGCTGGCGACGAGCGGCAGGATCGACGCGGCGATCATCGGCCCGAGGCTCGAGTCGGGGCCGAGGACGAGCACGCGGGACGGGCCGAACACGGCATACGCGACGAGGCACATGATGCTCGTGTAGAGGCCGGTGATGGGTGGCAGGCCGGCGAGCTGGGCGTAGGCCATGCCCTGGGGGACGAGCAGGGCGGTGAGGCCGAGACCGGCGGCGACGTCGCTGCGCAGCCAGGAGCGGTCGTATCGGGGCAGCCAGTGCAGGATCGGCAGCCAGCGGGCGAGGCCGGTCGGGAGGGCAGGGGAGCGGGTCGGGGTGGGCGCCGCCGCCGGTGGCGGCGCTGAGGTGGGGGTGGTCACGTCAGCTCAGCGGGAGCGCGGTGCGGGGACCGTCGGTGCCGTCCTCGGGGCCGGGAGTGAAGTCACGCTGCACCTCGCGATGGGTGAGGCCCTGGGTGCCGAGTGCGGAGACGATCTGCTCGACGGTCTCGTGGTATGCCGGTCCGCCCTGTGGGGAGTCCATCGTCACCTCGAAGCGGGTGATGCCGACGATGGCGACCGGTCGGGTGGTGCCGTCGGGGAGGGGCTGGTTGGCGGGGATGCTCGCCAGGCGCGCATCGCCGAGGCCGGAGTAGACCCACGCTTGGTGCTCCTCGGGGGCGGCGGGCACGGGATCGAAGAGGGCCGCAGTGGCGACGGCGTCGGTGAGGATCGGGGCGAGCCGGTCGGCGGGGGCGTCGACGACGAGGGTGCGGCCGAGCATCGCGTAGTGCCGGTCGGACCGGCTGCCGATGAGACCGCCGGTGACGTCGGCGGCGGTGTGGGCGGCTGAGTGGCCGAGGTCGGAGGCGCGGTCGCGCAGGTCGGTGGCGCGCTCGCGGAGGTCGTCCGCGCGTTCGGTGGCGCGGTGGCGCAGGTCGTCGGCGCGCTCGCGGAGCTCTGGGCCACGCTGGGCGGCGGTCTCGCGGGCGGAGCCGATGGCCTCGGAGAGCTGCTCACCGGCCTGGCGTCCGGCGTCCTTGCCCTTGTGCGCCCAACTGCGCCAGTTCTTCATGGCGTAGACGACCAGGCTCAGGGCGGCCGTGACGGCCAGGACGATGAGCAGGTTCCGATACATGGGAGTGCCTCAGGTGCGGTCCGCGGCGGCGGAGTGGCGGGCGGACTGGTGTGCGGCGGTGGCGGTGGAA
>Ga0116151_10000494_pt1 | contig 36042 bp, 27 predicted proteins | sample AD_UKC117_MetaG_FD_89893 | JGI IMG/M metagenome (GOLD analysis project Ga0116151, IMG submission 89893) | Active sludge microbial communities of municipal wastewater-treating anaerobic digesters from Hong Kong - AD_UKC117_MetaG | ecosystem: Engineered > Bioreactor > Anaerobic > Digestate...
ATCGATTCTTTTTATAAGGGACAAACCAATGATCTAGAATCGCGAATAACTCGCCACAATCAGGGAGGGGAAAAATATACCAAAAGAGGTATTCCATGGGTATTGGTTTGGAGTACCGAAAAAATTAATTGGGTTTAAAACATAAAAAAAAGGCCCAAGGCTTTCGCCCCGGGCCGGTCATCCATGGGATGGGGTTTAATTTTGTGGAGCATGCTCCAGTGTTGCCACCAGGTACTCCCAAAATTTTCCTACAGTTTCAATATTTACTTTTTCGTCAGGAGAATGCGGGAAACGGATGGTCGGGCCAAATGAGATCATATCCCAGTTCGCATAAATTGCTCCAAGTATACCACATTCAAGTCCGGCATGTATTACTTTTACCTCCGGAACTTTACCAAAATGCTGATTGTAAACTTCCTTCATCGTGGCCAAAATAGGTGAGTTTACATTTGGCTTCCAACCCGGATAAGCTCCATGATGTGCTGTTTGAGCGCCTTTATTTTTAAAAACATCCGCAATAGCTGCCGCTGCTTTATCTCTTTCAGCATCTGCAGCGCTTCTGGTTAAAATGGCTATTTCAATGGTATTATCCATTGATTTAATAATGGCCAGGTTGGAGGATGTCTCAACAACTTCAGGCATATTTTTATCAAATGCAATCACGCCATTCGGACAGACAGCAACAGCATCATAAAAATTAGCTTCGGTGGTGGCATCAATTACAAAAGCTGGCATATTGCATTTAGAAGCTGATATTTTTAATGAAGGCTCCGTAGCCGAAAATTTTTCAGCAAATGAATTGTGAGATGATTTAATAAATTCCAGAAAATCGTCTTCATTATTTGCAGGTATCATAATATTTGCAAAGGCTTCACGCGGAATAGCATTTCGCAAACTACCTGCATCAATTGATGCCAGCCTGCTTTCAAATTTAGTTTTTGAATCTTTCAGCACTTCATTCAGGATGAGGCATGCATTTCCTTTTCCAAGGTGAATGTCGAGGCCGCTGTGCCCTCCTTTTAATCCGGTTACGCAAACTTTAAAAGAAACCATTCCGGTGGGTACGTCTTCTTCCTGATAAGTAAATTTAACATTAGTATCCACACCGCCGGCGCATCCAATATATAATTCGCCTTCATCTTCCGAATCCATATTAAGAAGTATTTCTCCGTCTAAAACTCCTGGTTGAAGATTTTCAGCTCCGGTCATTCCGGTTTCTTCATCAATGGTAAACAGCGCCTCTATGGGTCCATGCTTTAAATTATCCGATTCCAGCACCGCCATGGCTGCAGCCACGCCCATCCCATTATCCGAACCGAGGGTTGTTCCTTTGGCAGTTACCCAATCACCATCAACATAGGCATCAATGGGATCTTTTTCAAAATCATGGTTGGTATCGCTGTTTTTCTGCGGAACCATATCGAGGTGCCCCTGAAGAATGATCCCTTTGCGGTCCTCCATTCCTGCCGTTGCAGGTTTTTTAATAATAACATTACCAATGGCATCCACCATGGTTTCAAGTCCCAGGTCCTCACCAAATTTCTTAACAAAATCAATGATTTTACCCTCCTTTTTCGAAGGTCTTGGGATTTGGGTAAGACTATAAAAATGTTTCCAGATCAATTTTGGTTCAAGGTTCAGAATCTCCTGACTCATAATGTTTTTATTTTAAAAGTTTTTAATTCAGTTTTTAAAATGAACAATAAAATTACAATAAAATAACCTATTTTGAAAAAAATGGGCTGCCAATTGACAACCCAAAATATCTTTGAAAGGTTCAATTATTGCTCAATATTAGGCAACTCAAGGCCATAGCCTTTTTTACGATCTTCAATTTTAAGCATATAAGCAACTATTAAAGCCAGAATCGTGAGTCCAACAAAAATCAACCAGGTTGTTTCATAATTATAAATAGGATATTCACCGGCTTGCTTCATTGCAGCTACTTTTTCATCAATTTGCTCATTCGTCAGATTTTGTCCTTTAAGTGTTTCCATTACACCCTGAATGCTTTTTGCTACTCCCGGATTTGTTTTTTCGAGTATTATACCAATTAGGAGTGGAATGCCCCACAGACCAAAATTTTGAATCCAGAAGATAAATGCATAGGCTGAACCCAATTGTTTTTCAGGAATAATTTTAGGTACAGAAGGCCACATTGCTGAAGGAACCAGCGAAAATCCAATACCTAAGATAATGGCGTTGGCAAATGCCATATATACGCTTGTAATGGAAGGCAGATAATATATAAAATGAACCACGATGAGCATAAGAGCACCGAGAATCATAATGGAGGCACCCTTTCCCTTTTTATCATAAATGCCACCAAAGAGAGGGGTTAGGAAAATAGTTCCGAAGGGTACCAATGCAGGAATCAATCCTGACCAGCGATCTGAAACGCCAAATTTATTAACCATCAGGTCGGGGCCGTATTTATAAAATGGAAATACCGCGGAGTAAAATAAAACACAAAGTATGGCAATCAGCCAAAAGCCCTTGTTAGTTACTATTACCTTCAGATCGGAGAGTTTAAACTGTTCTTCTTCAGAGGTGCCGTCATCTGCATCACTGTCTTGTTTGTCAAGCTTTCTGTCCATGGCATTGTAAACCAGGAATCCGAAGAATCCGATTATCAGGAATAACAATCCGAACAAAACTGTGGTTGGTACACTGAGGGCCGTTGCGATAGCTGCTCCAAATGCAAGAGGAACAAAGGAACCCAGTCTTGCAATTGCAACCTGCATTCCCATTGCAAGTGCAATTTCTTTTCCTTTAAACCATTTAACTACGGATTTGGAGACGGTAATACCGGCATACTCAACACCTACCCCAAACAGCGCATATCCCAATGAAGCCAGTAAAAGTTGTGTATCGAACCCGAGGAAGGAAGCCCCACCAAAATCGCTGACAAAGGCAAAGTATTTTAACGCAGCACCCGCAATCATAGTAAGTACGGAAGCGATCGTGCTGAACCTGATTCCAAACTTATCCAATAAAATACCGACCAGGATCAATGCCAGAAAAAATACATTGAACCATCCATAGGCACTGAAAAACATTCCAAAGTCCGATCCATCCCAACCATAAACCCGCTCTATAATCGGTTTGAGTGGCGATATTATTTCAGTAAACAAATATCCCGCAAACATGGTAAAGGATAGAATACTCAAGGCAGTCCATCGGGCTGCTTTCGATTCTCTTAACGTTGTTTTGATCGCTTCTGTCATTTTTTATTTTGTTTTGTTAAGCCGACGAAGATAATAAAAAACCAAACGAGCAGTGGAATTTCAAAATGGATTGTGCAAAACAATTAACATCTGTCAATTATTACTTTGCAAACGGATTAATGTAAACTACTTTCTTCGTTTCAAAAAACGGCTCATCGAAAAATTTTGAAAGATGAAAAACCTGTACTTCACCTTTTACCGGAACAATTTCCTCGGCAATATCACCTCCTTTTAAATATAATACTCCATTGGGCAACGCATTAATTCCTGTTTTCTTAATTTTCCTGTTGACCCAGGTCATAAAGGTTGGAAGAGCAGTTACAGCGCGGCTTACGATAAAATCAAACTGCAGATTTACATCCTCGGCGCGACAGTGTTGAGTAGAAATATTGCTTAGTCCGATGCTTTCAGCAACACCATTAACTACCTTGATTTTTTTGCCAATACTATCGATGAGATGAAAATTGGCTTCCGGGAAAAGTATAGCCAGCGGAATACCAGGAAACCCTCCACCGGTACCTACATCTAAAACAGCAGTACCGGGTTTGAAAGAAATGACTTTTGCTACTCCCAGTGAATGAAGCACATGGCGCTCGTAAAGCTGATCGATGTCTTTTCGTGAAATAACATTAATTTTGCCATTCCAATCCTTGTATAATGCATCAAGTGCTTCAAATTGCTGGATTTGCTTTTGGGACAAATGCGGGAAATATTTGAGGATTCGCTCCATGCCATTGTAATTGCAATGGCAAAGATAGCTGAATTAAGCAGGAAGGAATGTGTGTGGACTATTTATATTTTGGTAAAGTGAAACGGAATACACTTCCTTTATCTTTTTCACTTTCCACCCAAATCTCGCCACCGTTTTTCTCAACAAAATCGCGACAAAGAATTAATCCCAGACCATTACCACCTTCTTTGCCCTTGCTGTCTATTGAGTAAACCTCATCCGAAAGAAAGATATTTTCGATCCCCTGGGGTGAAATGCCAATGCCGTTGTCCTGAATTACCACTTCATAAAAATCTTCAAACTCGTTGGTCGAAATCTCGATTTTGCCTTCAACTTCCGTAAACTTAATTGCATTATAAAGTAGATTCCTGATGATGGTATGAAGCATATATTCGTCGGCATAGGTGTACGTATATTCGGGAACATCATAAGCCAGTGTAATATCCTTGGTAGCTGCCAGGCTTTTAACTAAAAGTATGTTTTCGCGGATGATCAGATCCAGATCTACTTTTGAAGGATTGAAATAAACATCTTGTTTAATCATCCGGCTCCAGAAAAGAAAATCTTCAAGCAGTTCGTGAACATTATTGGCTGATTCTTTTACCCTGAACAATAAATCCTGTGATGATTCCTGATCCAAAAATTCAGGTTCATTTGTCAGAAAATCGAGCAATACCTTAATATTTCCAACAGGCTCTTTCAGATCATGAGCGAGGATGGAATACAGGCGGTCGCGGGTCAGACGATAATCAGCGTGTTTTTCCTCGGTAATTGAAATTGTTTCATCATCTTTTTCATCAATTTTAGTTTCCATTTCGGTTGTCATCATGATCATTCGCGTAACGTCGATTAACCTGTTACGGGCACTCTCAAATTCACTTAAGGCATCCTGATCTGCAAAATCCAATGGAACAGCGCCCTGCATGGCCGGCCTGATCAGGTTTTCCTTAAATGTGATATGACAATAATCGATGTTTAACTGATTGTGCACATAATCCACAAACACACTGTACGAACCGTTTACCTGAACATTGTCGTCAATCACCACCAGGATGGTATCCCTGTTTTGCTCAATAAGTTCTTGTGCTCTTTTCAAACTTTCGGCGTGCAAAACACTGATGCTCCGTCCTGTAAGAGAAAAATGTTCGAGCGTTCTGCTGAGTGTGGATTGAATACGTTCATTCCGGCTGATGATGATGATGTGAAAGATTCCTGAACTTTTTGGCTCTTTTGCTTTGGGCTGTGTGCCTTCCGGAATGTTAAAACCTCTTATAATACCTTGATTGTAGCTCACCTTTTGTAATTTTCTCGATTACTAATAAAAATAGGACACAATAAGATTTGCAAAGACTGTACCTTTTTATGTAAACGGTTGTAAATTAGCGGGTAAAGTTAGAGTGTAACCAATCGTAAGCCTTCTTTTCTTCGATAGTGGATACGAAAAGCGTAAACTGGCTTCTGAATTCGTAGATGAGCACTTCCCCGGGGAGATAATTTAGGTCTACTCCAGTCCCCGGTTTAGAAAATCATTAAGGGGTTTGAGTGTTTTGAATGCCGACAGGATTTTATCCATTCCCTTATCTCCCAGGAGGTCTTTTTCACTGAGGTTATTTACTACCGTAAATCCTTTGTATTTCAGTAGTTCAATATCGGCAAAATCAGCCGGAAAATCCTTTGGCGGTCGAGTTAACTTGTCATCCATAAATGTTCCAAACGTTGATTTAAATTGATCGGATAGAATGATCTTTTTGAACTCTTCAATGTTGTACATGATCTCCTGTCTTACTTTTTTCAAATTTTCAGCAGGAGGCATATGCAATCCACCTGCTGCAAATGACTCCTCAGCGTCGATGTGGAGGTAGTATCCTGCATACATGCTCTTGCGGCCACCTTTGGCAATATAAGCTCCAAAATGTGTTTTGTAAGGTGTTTTGTCGGGCGAAAAACGGATGTCTCTGAATATCCTGAAAACACAATCCTTTGCCGTTATGGTTCCAATGTTTGGATCAAACTTGTTAATCTCAGGTATCAGCCTGTTTACAAGTGCTTCAAATTCCTTTTTAGCTTTATCATATTGGGGTTTGTTTGCATGGAACCAATCACGGTCGTTATTTGCTTTGAGCGATTTAAGGTAGGTCAACACATTTTGCATGGTATCTTTTTTTTGATAGACAACAAATTTATTGAATTGTTCAATGGAAAAATTTTTATATTTGGCAAACCATGACCCGACTCCTGATTATTAACATATCAATCAGCTTCCTAATGTGTTTCACAACCCTTTCGCTGTTTGCCGGATCGGATGTTCAGGTACCTACGGGTGGGCGAGGTAACGGGATGGGTAATGCTTCAGTTGCTTTGAGTGATTTTTGGGCAATTCAGAACAATCAGGCAGGACTGGCAAGTTTTCAATCCGTAGCCGCTTCGTTTTATTATCAAAACCGGTTTTTAATCAGTGAACTCGGGTTGAAGTCTTTTGGATTTACCTTACCCACACGAAACGGTACTTTTGGATTGAGTTACCAAAATTTTGGTTATACCCAATACCATGAAACCAAGGTGGGTCTTGCTTTTGGGAAGTCATTTGGTGAGCGGTTTTCAGCCGGATTACAGATTGATTATCTTGCTTATAAACTTACGGGTGAATATGGTCAGGCCAATCTTTTAACGTTCGAATTGGGTATTCAGCATAAGATTTCGGAAAAGGTGGTAATTGGTGCTCATGCTTTTAATCCCATTCGGGCAAAATTGTCCAATGATCCTGAAGAAAGGGTTCCATTAGTTTTCCGACTGGGTGCAGCTTTCAATGTTTCGGAGGAACTTGTACTTGTTTTGGAAACAGAAAAGAATCTGGATTACAAACCGAATATCCGAACCGGGCTGGAGTACAAGTTAGCCGAAAAAATATTTGCCAGGGTGGGCTATGAGTCGGTGCCGGCACTCACAGGCTCCGAAAACCTGAGTATATCATCCCAATACAGCTTTGGATTCGGGCTCTGCCTGGGCGCCCTGGAAGTTGATTTTGCTGCTCAAATTCATCAAACTTTGGGCTGGTCGCCTTCCTTATCCATGATCTACCGCTTTACAAAACCTGATTAAGGTGAAAGGGTTTGTTATACATCGGCCCATCTATTTACTTGTACTATCAAGCCTGTTCTGCATTGACGTTGTCGCACAAAAACCCGATACCATTTCTGGAGCAGTTTCTGAAACCGACATTTCCGACCGCATTGAAACCATTGCAGAAAACACGGAAGCCGAGCTTGATTATTCGGAACTGATAGAAAGTCTGCGCTATTATCGCGATCATCCTTTAAATCTAAACTATGCCACCCGCGATGAGTTGGAAGATTTGATTTTCCTGAATGATATGCAGATCTTTCACCTGATGGCTTACCGTGAAAACTATGGATTGCTGGTTTCCATTTATGAATTGCAGGGCATTGCTGGTTTCGATCAAATCACCATCGACAAGATTTTGCCTTATGTGTCGGTATCGCAGGTAAAGCCTCCGGCGAAAATCCCACTTAAAAATGCCTTGAAATATGGTCGCCACCAACTGATCATGCGATACCAGCAAGTGTTGCAGGAGCGAAATGGATTTAAGGATATTTTTGACAGTGCCTGGATTGAAAACCCAAATTCACATTATTTGGGTTCACCAGAAAAACTGTACATGAAATATGGTTTCAGGTATGGAAATAAAATCCGCTGGGGTATCACTGCTGAAAAGGATCCCGGAGAAGTCTTTTTTATTAATGGTATTCCTGATTCAATTCAAAAACTTGCCGGTGATAAATTACAGAACGGTTTTGATTTTTATTCGGCCCATGTAAGCATCCATAATATCGGGCATTTAAAAGCACTTACCCTGGGCGATTACCAGTTGCGGTTCGGGCAGGGGCTCACCATGTGGGGTGGACTTGCTTTTGGGAAATCATCCGACGCAGCCAATGGGAAACGCTATGGAACTGATGTTACGCCATACACCTCGGCGGATGAAAACCGCTTTTTCAGAGGGGCCGCCACAACGATCCAATTCAGTAATTTTGAGTTTTCGGCATTTTATTCCAATAATAAAATTGATGCTGCCCTTGATGCTTCCGATACCCTCGACACAGATGAAGGATTTATCACGTCCTTGCAGGAAACAGGCTATCATCGCACCGTGAATGAGGTTTTGAAAAAGGATGCGATCGCGATGGAGGTGATGGGCGGAAATATCAACTATCGCAAAAACCGCCTGAGTATCGGCGTAACCGGAGTAGTAACGCAACTGGATTTGCCCCTGGGAGCTCCCGAGCAACTTTATGACCGTTACACCTTTGAGGGCGATCAAAATATCAACGGCGGGGTTGATTATGCCTACCTGCTTAACAAAATCAGTTTGTTCGGTGAAGTTTCCATGAGTAAAAACGGAGCCATTGCCCAGCTTCATGGCTTGTCGGCTGCCTTGCATCCAAGGTTATCTGTTTCGCTGCTTTACCGCAATTACAGCCCTGAGTTTCAGAACTTGTTTGCCAACGGTTTTTCGGAAAGTAATAATTACAATGAACGTGGATTTTATTCTGGATTGCGGTTTTTGCTTGCCTCCCACTGGTCGCTTTCAGCTTATATGGATGTTTTTAATTATCCCTGGTTGCGCTACCGGGTCAGCAGCCCCTCAGGTGGAAATGAAGGATTTGTGCAGTTGGAGCATGTCGCTTCACGGGATGTAAACCTCACCTTCCGGTTCAAACAGCAAACCAAACAGATCAATGGAAATAATGAACTTATTGGTTTGGATCCCCTGACCACATATCGAAAATCATCCTTCCGCTTTCATATCAATTACCGGGTTTCGCCATCGGTTCGGATGGCCAACCGTGCTGAGTATTTGATTTATCAGGATAACGAAACCCACCGTGGCTCGGGCTATCTGGTTTTTCAGGATGTTCATTGGCGGCCTGCCAGTGAAAAACTCACCCTCTTTTTCCGTTATGCCCTTTTCGATACCGACTCCTACGACGAACGGATTTATGCTTACGAAAACGATGTTTTGTATGCCTTTTCCGTACCGGGTTATTATTACAAAGGCTCCAAAACCGCATTTATGCTGAAATACAACCTTTTTGATAAGATTAATATCTGGGCCCGGATTTCGCATCTTTGGTTTACTAATCAAAAAAGCATCGGAACCGGGCTGGATGAAATAGATGGCGACCAGAAAACGGAGGTGAAGGTTCAGGTGCAGATAAAATTGTGATGTTAAATTTGTAAATTAAATAATCAAATGAGAACTAAAGTCTTTTTGTTGCTTTTTTTATTTACCATGATTTTCGTTAGAATATTTGCTCAGGATACAGCAAAATTGCAGGCAAGAGTAAATCTCGAAATAAATAAAACGAAATGTAGAAATTTTGATTTTACATACTCTGTTTACTTAAATAACCAAACTGAAGAAGATTATATTTGGGTAAACAATTTTGAAGATAAATTTATAAAAATGGAATTAACTCATTTTGTTAAATTTTTTGAATCCGATTCATTGATTGTTTATTACCGAAAACCTATTGAAAATCTTAAAGAAAATTTCGGTTCCTGGAAAGGTACTTTTTTCCCGAATTATTATTGGATAGCAGGAACTTATATTAATGAAAACCTGGATTTATTTAATATAAATAGTGGTGATTCTTTAGAAATTCAATATCATTTTATTTATAAATCGTCAAAAAGAAAAATAAAAAAGTTTTTAGAGTATATAGATAAAACAGAGCTTGTATTACAATTATTCTCATCTTCATCTGAAATAAAAGATATAAAACTTCTAAGTTATCGTATCAATTGCAGAAACAATGAAGAATGCATTGTTTTCTGCTTTGAATGTATCCATGAAAATAGTCTTTTTAATTGTGAGGAAGTTGAAAAAGAAGATGGCTACTATCAGAAAAGGTTTAATGTACCACATGTATTTCCATAAAAGTATTAATCAGAAATTGAAGATGACCTGAAGACGGAGGTGAAGCTGCAGGTGCAGATAAAATTGTAATGTTAACCTGGGTGAATTTATAAAATCCCTGTTGTAACTAATCCTTCGGCTTAAACGGCAAAGTAATCCCAAGCCAGGGAATAGCCACAAACTCACCAATACCGGCGCCAAGCGGAAGCACCACCCCCCAGTCGATGCCCACACCGCCACGTGTAAATCCCCGTCCGCCCACCGACATTAAAACCAAATAATCGCCGGCCGTTGATATGTAATAGTTTTCAGAAATAAAATAACCCCGCGGACCGGTTCGCAGCATGGTACTGACAGTAATCGTAGGCGTTTTGGCCAGACCTCCTCCGGCGTACCCGTATCCCACGCCTATATTTACATTGTTACTTCTGTCGCCAAAGGTTGATACCCCGTAAAGTATTCCAAAACCCGCTTCTTCCTCACCCAGAATGGTCCCGATGAGCGCTCCGCCTCCCACGTTAAACTTATCCTTTACTACCGGAACTGAAAACTTAGGTGCGATCCAGGCAGGTGAGCTGGCTCCTGCGAAAAGAAATAGTGGAACAATGCCGGCTCCAAGTGAAGTATTATCGGTGATTGAAAATGATACCTGATTAAAAAGCACCCAAACATTCTGATAATAGCCTTCGCCCCGTTTCATGCCGTAGCCGTTAGGTGAAAAGAAGTATCGTGTAGCCTGGGGGTTATCAGCCCAGAATTCTCCCTCCTTCAATTGATTTGGGACCAGGGGTGTAATCTTTTTTACGAAATTCTTAGCGATGTGAAGCGTACCTAACTTATCGGTTTTAAAATGGATCGTATCTGATTCCATGGAAATGATGGTTCCAATAAAATGATTGCCATCCCTGGTTTCAATTTCGCAAAGTGTGGAGTCGTTTTTGGATTGGCCGAGCGTGCTGTTTGAGATTAGCAGCAAAATTCCGAAAACGGCTGAAAGGATTGCCAGCTTTTTCATAACCCCGGTATTTTTGAGGGATTAAATATAAAAAAAATCCCGACGCATTGGTCGGGATCCCCAAAATTATTCGGTTTCTCTCTCCAGAAACTTTATTTTTTCGGCAATGAGTTTGATCTCTTCTTTAACCTTGTCAATCTTCTTCTCGAATTCAAGTTTTAATAAATCGGCTTTTTTGGAACTGGCCAGAAAGCCCAGGTTGTTTTCCCAGAGCTTTACATCATCTTCCAGTTTTTTCCTTTTAGTATGTAAAAAATTAAGTTCATTATTGATTATCCGGTTGGCATTGGGTTTTTCCTTTACACCCTCAAACCGTTGTTTAAAGTTCATGGTCTGCATCTCAGCACGGTTGATCTTGAGTTGATCAAAATGACTGTTAATGGCATTCCTGAACTCATTTTGCAGCCTGTCTTTTTCTTTAAAAGGCACATGACCGATTTCCATCCATTCGCGCTGGAACTCTTTTAAAGTCTCCAGGTTGGCATTTTTATCTTTTCCAAAACTGAAATCTTTCACCTTTTGGATCAGGTCTTCTTTTTGTTTTTGGTTGTCGGCTTCGTGCTGTTTAATGTTGCCAAAAAAATCGGCTTTTCTTTTAAAGAACTCATCGCACGCAGCCCTGAACCGCTTCCAGATTTTATCGGAATGTTTGCGTGGAACCGGCCCGATTTTTTTCCATTCTTTCTGCAGGTTGATCAGATCGTTGGTAGCTTGTTTCCAATCGGAGCTGTCTTTTATTGACTCCGCCTGTGCACAAAGATCAAGTTTCAGGTTGAAATTGTTTTGCTGTTCATCCTTGATCTCTTTGAAAAACTCTTTTTTACCTGCAAAAAAGGTATCCATTGAATTTTTAAACCGATCCCAGATTTCATCGTTTTGTACCCTTGGTGCAGGTCCAATGGTTTTCCATACCTTCAGCAGTTCACTGATCTGCTGGGTATTTTCGTTCCAGTCTTTGATGTTTTCATTTTCACGTGCCAGTACTTCTTCGGCTTTTTCGCAAAGTACGGTTTTCGCAGCCAGGTTTTTCGTTTGCTCTTCTTTAAGCTGATTGTAATGATCGCGGCGGCGCTGATTGATCTGATCAGTGGCATTTCTAAAGCGGTCCCACAGTTCATCTTTTTTATCATCCGGCACCGGCCCGATCTCTTTCCATTGGTTGTGCAGCAATTGAAGCTGTTTGAACGATTTGATCACCGAATTTTCAAGGATCAACTCTTCGGCTTTTTCGCAAAGTTCGATCTTACTTTCCAGGTTTTTCTTCATGTCAAGATCACGCAGTTCACGGTTGATCTTTACTTTGTCGAAAAATTTCTCCACCAGGAAATGATAATTTTGCCAGAGGTTGTTGGCCTCTGCTTTTGGCACCATACCGGCTTCTTTCCACTTTTCCTGCAGGTTGCGAAATTCGTCGTATGTCTTTTTCAGGGATTCTTCTGATTCGATGAGTGCTTTTAACTCTTCGAGGATGAGTTTTTTCTTGTTGAGATTTTCAATTTTTAATTCTTCCTGCTGAGCAATCCATGCAGTTCGTTTTTCTTTGTAAATTCCAAATGCTGCATTAAAACGGATCTCAACTTCATCTTTGGTAACTTCAACTTCTTCAGCGTCTTCATCCTCCGAAAGCTGAGTTTCCAGTCTTTTTTCCTGTTCCTCTTTATTTTGTTTAAGGAAAGCCACTTTAATCAGGGCCACCTTCTTTTTTATGGTGTTTACTTCGTTGTTATTTACCAGTTCCTCAAGCATATCCACCAGTGCATCCCTCGAAAGGGAATCATAATCTATGGTTTCAGTTTCCTCTTCATGATCTTCCTCGTGATCATCATCTTCTTCATGATCTTCCTCATGTTCTTCATGCGTTTCCTCATCTGATGAAACAGGCACTATCTCATTTTTTTCCTGATTTGCTTCCTCTACGAGTTCATCCGCTGCTGAATCAGTTGCAGGTTCATCAGCAACTTTATCTTCAATTACTGCCCCGGCTTCATCTTGATGTTCAACGGATTCAATGATCTCTTCCGGTGAAATTTCATCAACAATCTCAATTTCCGCTTCCGTTTCAGCAGTGGTTTTGGTTGTATCCTCTGAAGGCATTTCCTCCTTTTGAATTGCTTCCGCAGTTTCCGGGCTATCAATTTGATTTTCGGGCTCTTTCGTAATAGCTTCCTGTTTTTTCGTGGTGTTCTCCTCCTGACTATCTATTATTTCGTCAGGATTTTGATCGTTAAGGTTCTTTGTTTCCATAAATTATTATTCATTCCAGAATTAGAATCAGTCAATTGACTGTAAATGTGTTATCTCATTTTTAAAGGACTGCAAAAATAGGAATATTTTGTTACTGCAAAAGCGAATCAATAAAATATTGCTGGGGAATGAAATGTTTTGTTTTTGTTAATTGAAAGGTCTTTTATTGAACAGGTAATAACCGATATTGATATTAAAAACATAAGGTTCATCCGCCAAATCATTATATATTAGGCTCGTGCTAATTGGACCGAACGGTGCATGATAAACCAGGCGGCTTCCAAAATTATAGTACTGGTCAGCAAATACAGAACTATACATAGGTTTGTTATTTTCGTCCTTCAAAATTTCACGATAAGGCTGGAAAACATACCCTTCGAGCCTGAAATCCAAATTTTTAATAACCGGGAAAATGAATTGAACTCCACCTCCTCCAAATGTATGGGCACGGAACTGGGGAAGAAAAATCGTTTGATTTTCGGGGATTGGCTGAAAAGCAGGGGCACCCAATATGGTAGCTGTGTAATTGTTAAAAAGTTCTCTGTTGCTGAAGGAAGCCTCGCCCAGGATACCCAAAGTTAAAAACCGGGTAGTTTTGAAATATTTTAAAAACCGCAATCGTAACTGTACCCAGTTATGGTATTGTGTAAACTCATCTTTTTCAACAGAAGTTGATCCCGGAATATTTCTTTCAAGGCCGCTTACAAACCGTGCGCAAAGGCGTAATGAATGACCCTCGGAAGCAAATTGTTTTCGGTTGTGCGTATTCCATTCAAAAACCAGGGCCGGGGAATAAAAATCAAAATTTGTAATATCAGCTGTGTCAAGCCTGGAGAATTGGTTAGTTTGATAATATTCATCTTTTTTTCGGCCTGCCTCAATATTAGCTGTTAGTCTTGCACTTGGCATCAATGGGGTACTTAAGCCAAATGACCAGTAACTGTCCTGCTGGATGAGGAAGCTTGGATTAGGATCTTCAAAAAAGTAGGTGGCCGTTCGAAAGTAGTTCCAGCCATTGAGGTTATAAGCTAGTTCAAGGGCCAGGGGCAGATAGCCCGGAATATCAAGTCGTGTGGCAATATGCCCTGAGCTGTGGAATCTGCCAAGATAAGCATTGCCTGTAACATTCATGGCGGTTTTTCCCCAGCGGTTATAATTCATCTGGAAGAAAATTTCATTTACCGCGCGCGATGAAACTAAACCTCCGATTTCCATTTCCACCAGCTTACTCCGGTCAACGTAATAAATCACATCGTATGCTTTTTGATCGGGCAGGTATTTTAAAGTAGGGTAAACGTAATTGATCTGTTTTTCGGATAAAATTTTATAATAGGATTGTTTTAAAATTTCGAGTTTCTCCTGATTGGGAATATTGTCATCATTGATTTTCAGGATCAGTTTTTTATCGTTAATGAGGTGCTTAAGATAGTATTGCTGCCTTTCATTAACACCGGTAATGACGATTTCGTGGATTTTAAAACCGGGTATTTTTGCTTTGAAAGCTTCACGTTGTTTTTCAACTTCTGCCTTTGGAATCCTTCGTTTTATAAATGATTTAATCTTTGGCATTGCACGCAGTGTGGCTACATACCCGCTGTCGATAAATTGGGCTGTGTTTGAAAAATCGGTCACATTTACCGACCAAAGCTCAGGAGTTATTAAAATTCCGGTGGTGGTATCCACGTCGTATTTTGTATTGGCCATGAGCATCGATTGAACCTGGCTTAGTAAATCGTCCTGCCTGGGCTGATTGTAATTGGAAGCTGCTTTGCTTCCGATAATAATATCCGGATAAAAAGATTTTGACAATACATCTACCGGGAAATTGTTATACATTCCTCCATCAAACATTAAATTTCCATCAATTTTAATGGGCTTGAAATAAAACGGAAAAGTGGTTGATGCGCGAATTGCCTGTTCCAGCGAACCATTGCTCAAAATCACCTCTTTGCTTTCAGCGATATCACTCGCTACGCATCGGAAAGGCCTGAAAAGCTGATCAAAATCGTAATTGGCGGCGGCACTTGCTCCTGAAAAAACCGTCATAAAACCGTAGTCCATTTCTACGGGTGATACAATATTGGTGGGTAGATTAACCTTTAAAACTGAATCATAAGATATACCGAACAACTGCCAACTGGCATTGGGGTATGATTCTTTAAAAAGATAGTGGGCCTCATCCTGCATGGTTCCCGAAATCCATGAGCGTAACTCTTCGGAGGTGATCATTTGGAGAATTTCATCAGGTGAATACCCGCTGGCGTAAAGTCCTCCTACAATTGCTCCCATCGACGTTCCGACAATGTAATCAATGGGAATATCATTTTCTTCAAGTGCTTTTAATACACCCACATGGGTTACCCCGCGCGGACCACCGCCACTTAATACCAAACCTATGGATTGACCGGTACTTAAGCCCGGAACCAGAGAGAAAAGAAGAAGGAAAAGGATAAAAATCTTTCTCAACATAGTTTGGTTTAATTAACAGTTTAACGCAGAATTACAACAAATAGCATATGCACTCACTGTAATTTTATCAAAACAAATGTAAAGAAAGTATGGAGTTATTGGGGGCAGTAAGCCTTAACTTTTTAAAAAGTTATCATAAATAACTGACCGTTAGGGTTAGTTAAGATTCTGCACGAATATTATATTTTTGAATCCGCAGGTATAGTGCATTCCATTGCAACCCCAGCAGTTTTGATGCTTTACTCAGGTTATTCCCGCTGGCCGAAAGGGCCTCAAGAATAGTCCTTCTTTCAATTTCATCCAGGTTGTAAACATTTCCATAATTTGATTCGGGTGGTTTTGTAAAACCTGAAATTTCCGGGAAACAGGATTCGTTTATCACTCCCCCGTTATTCAATATTACGGCGCGTTCGCAGAGGTTTCTGAGTTCCCTGACATTTCCCGGGAAGTTATAATTCAATAATATTTCATTCACCCCCGGGGCAATTGATTTGAGCGGTTTTTTCATTTTCAAGGCGTAAAACTGTAAAAAATGATCGGCCAGAACAGGAATATCTTCAGGGCGATCGCGCAGAGGTGGTATATTGATCTGGAAAGTGCTGATACGGTAAAACAGATCGCTCCTGAATTTATCGCCCGACTTGAGTGATTCCACATCTTTATTGGTTGCAGCAATAATCCTGATATTAAATGATTTTGCATGTGGTGAACCTACTTTATTAAACCTACGGTCTTCGAGGACTCTCAGCATTTTAATTTGCAAAGTTATTGGCATATCACCAATCTCATCCAGGAACAGGGTTCCGTTATTAGCAACTTCAAACCAACCTTCTTTTTCTTGTATAGCACCGGTAAATGATCCTTTTTTGTGGCCGAAAAATTCACTTTCAAACAGGGGCTCCGGAATAGCCGAGGTGTTAACAGCACCAAAAAACTCATCGCTGCGGTTACTGAGCATATGTATTCCTCTGGCCACAAGTTCCTTTCCTGTGCCACTCTCGCCGGTAATTAAAACGGAGGTGTCATCAGCCTGTGCAACTTTGGCCATGGTCTGTTTTATAATTTCCATCGAATTACTCACACTCACTATCTCGTACCCAATCTTCTCATGTAATTCCTTGTTCAGAAAGGTCTTTTTAAGTTCAGATTGTTTTAGCTCAATTTTTTTATCCCTGTATTTGCTGGTCCTTTCGATGGACATTTGGATGTCATTCAAATCAAATGGTTTCTTGAAAAAATCGAAAGCACCAATATGCATGATCTCCACCACCTCTTCCATGCCTGCATGTGAACTGATCATGATAATTTCAACTTCAGGATACTTTTCCTTAACTTTTTTGATGAATGTTATTCCATCCATTTCAGGCAAACGAATATCACAGATGAAAATATCAATATTTTCGGCTTCAAACACAGCCATTGCCTCCGATGGTCTTGACGACAAAAAGACATTGTGCCTGCGGTGTAAATATGCTTTGATTATTCGCTGTATGGCCGGATCATCGTCCAATACGAGGATGGTGAGGGCGTTTTCCATTTCGATTCTTTTTTGTTTGACTCTTCAATAATGAAGATGTCTTCGTTTACGCAGAATATCCGAAAAGTTTGCACTAATAGCGGGTATTTCAGCAAAAGCATATAATTATTCTTCACCAATGAAGAATAGATTTTTTCATACAAATTTTATATTTAAGCTAAGTGCTACTAAAACAGCGAGTTATGGCTTCTGGCACGAAAATCGGCAAGTGCTGAGAAATTTAGTTTAGAAAAAATCAAAAAATCATATTTATGAAAAAATTAGTAATCCTTTCACTTGCATTTTTAATCGGCTTAAGTAGCTGTATGAAAGATGAGTTTGAACAATCACTTCCGCAAACAGAAAATTCAAATCTTTTCGATTTTCTATTTAAAACCACTTCAGATGTTTCTGTTGAATTAACTTTTGAAAATTTTTCAGGGGGTCGATTGAGAAACATTTCTTTTGAGATTTATACCCGGAATCCCTTCATTAACGGCACAGAATTGAGTTCTACCATTCAGGATAAATCAAGTTTAATTTTCCGAGGTAATAGCGGTAGCGATGGTATTTATTTGGATAAATTCAATATTCCGGCTTATGTCGAAAATATTTATGTGGTACCATCATACATTGGATTAATGCGTTATTATGAGGTTCCTGTAAGCCAGGGTCAGGCTAGTGCTATAATTTCTCCTGCTATAAGGGATGCCGCTTATAAAGCCACACCTGCAGGTATAGGTGATCAAATGAACTTAAAAAGTGGCAACACAATTATTCCTTACCTGACCTTGGGAGATTGGGGTATCAATTATGGTTTACCGTTTTATCTTGAGCCCGAAGGTGATGTTTTATCAGATGAATTTATTGCTGATATTAATGCTTCCTTACCCGAGTCACAGCCGCTTCCTGTTTCGCATCCTCAATATCTTGCCAACAATGCAGAACCAAACCTAGTTTTAGACGAGCAATGTGAAGTTTGGGTAACATTTGTGCATGAAGGAGCCGGATGGTTAAACTCACTTGGTTATTATACCTATGAGCAAGGCAATGCGCCCGAATCGGTTGAAGATATTGAAGATCGCACCATCATTTTTCCAAATGCATCCCTGCAGGGTAGTGGTGGCCAGTTACAGCCCGGCGATAAGGTAAAACTTAAATATTACAATCAGGAAACTGGTGTGATGAGTGATACATTCCCTGCAAACATTGTTATAGGTTGGTTTTTAATTGCTCATGGATGGGAGAATGGATCTATTTCTTCAACGGATTACATTCACTATTCAAATTTCAATTTAAATATGGAAACGGATGATGATCTGAAAAGACATAATGTACTGTTATTTGATGCAGAGCGCGAATTATTCCTCATCGGATTTGAAGATATAAACAGATCCACATCAAGTTGTGACCAGGATTTTAATGATGCAGTTTTTTATGCTACTGCAAATCCCATTGAAGCCATTAACACTACTTACGTTCCTCCAATTGATGATCCGGAAGATACTGACGGCGACGGTGTTTCAGATATTTTTGATGAATACCCAACTGATCCTGAGCGTGCATACAACTATTATTATCCGGCTCAGGGCGATTTTGGAACCCTTGTTTTCGAAGATCTGTGGCCCTCACGTGGCGACTATGATTTCAATGACCTGGTGGTTGACTATCAATACAAAAAAGTTGCAAATGCTGATAATAAAATCGTTGAAATGATGCCAACTTACGTGGTAAGAGCAATTGGAGCCGGTTTCCACAATGGCTTTGGAATTTCTCTGGATGTTGATCCGTCGGAAGTAGAATCAGTGATCGGACAACACCTGACCAACAATGTTTCCACTTTACACAGCAACGGAACAGAAACCAACCAGGACGACGCAGTTATACTCGTTTTTGATGATGCATGGGATGTCGTAACACATGGAAGCCCCGGAACTTTTTTCAATACACAGGCAGGTGCACCGGTTTTTGATCCCGATACCGTAAATCTTACCATCAAATTTACTACTCCGATGGTGTCTGCAAATTTAGGACTCGCACCTTACAATCCATTCATATTTGTTAACTATGACCGAAGTAAAGAAATTCACTTACCGGGTTCAAAACCAACTAACAAAGCTGATTACAGTTTATTTGGAACTGGTGATGATGAATCAGATCCTTCAACAGGCAGGTATTATTTCTCATCCGACAGTTATCCATGGGCAGCTAATCTTCCCGAAAGTTTTGATTATCCAGTGGAGAAAGCAAATATCACTGAGGCTCACCTCATGTTCGGTCCATGGGCATCAAGCAATGGGTTTAATTATATGGACTGGTTCCAGGACAAACCAGGGTATAGAAACAATTCGAAAATTTTTTCAGGTAATTAAATAAGCAGGACTAGCATGTGCAATCACACCCTTCGATTGTACAGATGCTCAGGTTGATTTTGGTAAGAGGGGTTTTTTAAGAAGCTCCCGTGTAGTAAGAAGGCACGGGAGCTTGATTTTTTTATACATGCATCAACGCCTGGTCGAGGTCGGCAATAATGTCTTCAGCTTCCTCAATCCCAACAGATAAACGAACAAGTCCGTCACTGATACCTGCTTTTTCTTTGGCCTCCCTTGAAAGTTTTGAATGGGTCATTGAGGCAGGATGCTGTATCAGTGTTTCAATGCCACCCAGCGAAACAGCCAACAAAGCTAGCTGAACGCTGTCCATCATTTTTTTGCCTGCATCAAGTCCTCCCTTCAGTCCGAAAGAGATCATTGCCCCAGGGCCCCGCATTTGTTTTTGAGCCAGTTCATATTGCGGGTGCGATTTTAATCCGGGATACTTAACCCACTCAACTTTCGGGTGATTTTCCAGAAATTCGGCTACTTTCATGGAGTTAGCCTGCGCCCTGTCAATCCTGATGGCAAGTGTTTTCAGTCCCCGCCGGGTTAAGAATGCCTGATGCGGATCCATGTTGCAACCCACATTCATCATAACACTTCGCAATTGTCTGTACATCTCTTCTGTTTTTGCCACCACCATTCCGGCTACGATATCGGCGTGTCCATTGATAAACTTGGTCATGGAATGCAGCACGATATCTGCACCCAAATCAAGTGGGTTTTGTAAATAAGGACTGCAGAAAGTATTATCAACACAAACTACGGCACCAACTTCTTTGGCAATCTCGCTTACTGCTTTAATATCTGTTATCCCGATGGTAGGGTTTGCAGGTGTTTCCAGGAAAATAAGCCGGGTATTGGGCCTGATGGCATTTTTAACATTTTCCAGTTTGGTGGCATCAACAAAGGTTGATTCAACATTAAATTTTGGATACAACGATTCCATGATTGCACGACTTGGTCCGTATAAAGCCTCATGCCCGATCATATGACTTCCCGATTCAAGGATCCCAAGGTAAACAGTGTTTACCGCTGCCATCCCCGAAGATGTAGCTATGCCACCAAAACCATTTTCAAGTTCCGCAACGGTTTTTTCAAGATCAATAATGGTAGGGTTTCCGAGGCGTGTGTAAATAAATCCATCACTTTCGCCCGCAAAGCACTGAGCACCATGATCTGCATTGTGAAATGCAAAGGTTGACGTTTGATAAATGGGTGTTACGGCACTTAATAATTGATCCTTGTACCCACCTCCGTGAACCAGTTTTGAATTGAATCCTTTGTTTTTTGTATCCATGTGTTTTGTCTTAAAAATTTATTGCTTGAGAAAGGTTAATCTGTTTTGATATAATTTGAAGAAATTCATATTCAACAAATGTATACAGATATTTCGTAGGTTAAAAAGTTTCAGATTCTAAATTTCTTCTAAATAAGCACCTGGCATGCTTTACCCGGAGGGTTAATTCAATCCGAACTATTCTTTGGAAGTGCTGTTGTATTTATGTTCACGCAATTTTCATTAATTTTGAGCGCAAATCGCAATGTATCTATGGCAAGTAAAAAATCACCATCAAAAGCATATATAGAGGAAGTGTTGAACGATTACCGGATAGCTAACGAAAGCCGTCAGGTAAGCCTGCTGGGCCGGCGCGAAGTCCTCACCGGTAAAGCTAAATTTGGCATTTTTGGTGATGGAAAAGAGATACCACAACTCGCCATGGCCAAAGTTTTTAAGCCAGGCGACTGGCGTGCAGGGTATTATCGTGATCAAACTTTTATGTTTGCTTCCGGACTAATGACCCTCGAACAATTTTTTGCCCAGTTATATGGCGATACGGATGATAAATTTAATCCGCAATCGGCAGGCCGACTGATGAATAATCACTTTTCATCGCGGACCCTGGATGAGAATGGCAATTGGCTCAGGTTAACCGAAATTAAAAACGTATCTGCAGACATTTCTCCTACCGCAGGCCATATGCCCCGTTTGCTCGGATTAGCCAAGGCTTCAAAACTGTTCAGGCAAAATTCAGAACTAAGCTCTTATAATCTGGAAAACCGGTTTTCGGTGAATGGCAACGAGGTGGCTTTTGGCACCATTGGCGATTCATCTACTTCGGAAGGATACTTTTTTGAAGCGCTTAATGCAGCCGGTGTTTTGGATGTGCCACTGGCCATGTCGGTTTGGGATGATGGATTCGGGATTTCAGTATCACGCGATTTTCAAACTGTAAAAAGTAGTATTAGCGAGGCTTTGCAAGGATTTAGCCGGGATGAAAAAAAAGGCGGCTTCCTCATTAAAAAAGTAAAGGGCTGGGATTACCCAGAGCTTTGTAAAGCTTATGAAGAAGGAATAACCATATGCCGCGAAAAGCATATTCCGGTACTTTTTCATGTGATTGAACTAACCCAGCCTCAGGGTCATTCAACCTCTGGTTCGCATGAGCGGTATAAAACACCGGAGCGATTGGAATGGGAAACCAAGTTTGATGGAATCTTTAAAATGCGTGAATGGATCATCAGCCAAAAGATTGCTGATGCCAAAACACTTGATGCAATTGAAGGGGCTGCTGTTGAAAGGGCCAAGGAAGCAAAGCGAAATGCCTGGCATAATTATATGAGTCCGCTAAAGCACAAGCAAAAAGAATTTATAAAAATGGTGGACATTACCACCTGTAATTGTGCAAAAACGGATAAAATTGATGCCATTAAGCAGGACCTCAAACTGGTAGCTGAGCCCATACGAAAAGATATTGCTTCATCGGCGAGGAAGATACTTCGATTGATATGCGATAGCTGCAGTAATCCGCACAACTCGCTCAAAAAGAACGTTACAAAATGGCTTGATGAAGAACTTGCCGATAGTCATGAACGGTACAGTTCAAATCTTTACACCGAAAAAGGTCGCCCTGCATTGCAGGTGAAACCGGTTGATCCTGTTATTTCGGATGAATCACCCCTGGTTCCCGGACGCGTGATCCTGCGTGATAATTTCGATCGTTTGTTTTCAAAATACCCTGAATTACTTGCATTTGGTGAAGATGTCGGGAAAATTGGCGGAGTAAATCAAACCTATGAAGGATTGCAGGAAAAGTATGGCGAGCATCGTGTTTTTGATACAGGAATCCGGGAGGCTACCATTGTTGGTCAGGGTGTTGGGCTTGCAATGCGCGGACTCAGACCCATTGCTGAAATTCAGTATTTTGACTATCTTTTATATGCGTTGCAGGTATTGAGTGATGATCTGGCGACTTTGCGTTACAGGACCAAGGGCTTTCAAAAAGCTCCGCTAATTATAAGTACGCGTGGTCACCGGCTGGAAGGGATTTGGCATGCCGGTTCACCATTGAGCATGGTTATCAACTCTATTCGTGGAATTTATGTTTGTGTGCCCCGCAATATGACACAGGCAGCCGGTTTTTACAATACCTTTCTTGAATCGGACGATCCGGCTTTAATTATTGAACCACTCAATGGATACCGCCTGCGTGAAAAAATGCCAGAAAATGTGGGTGACTACAAGATCCCTATTGGCAAGTGTGAGGTTTTGCATGAGGGTTCTGATATTTCTATCGTAACCTACGGCTCTTGTGTGAGAATAGCCGAGGACGCGGTGAAGCAATTAAAGGAATATGGAATCTCTTGTGAACTCATTGATGTTCAAACACTGTTGCCATTTGACCTGGATCATACCATTGTGAAATCGTTAATGAAAACAAATAAAATATTGTTTTTTGACGAGGATGTCCCCGGAGGGGCCACCAGTTTTATGATGCAAAAAGTGTTGGAAGAGCAAAAAGGATATTTTCATTTGGATGCTGAACCCCGTACTGTTACTGCCCGTCAGCACAGGGCTGCCTACAGTACCGACGGCGATTATTTTTCAAATCCGAATGCAGAAGATGTGTTTGATGCCGTATATAACCTCATGCATGACTACAATCCCTCAAAATACCCCAAGATTTTTTAATTGATATGAAATCCGGTAATCCGGGATAATAATTTGTTAAATTGAAAAAATACCTCAGCACCGAAAACCTGCTTCTCATATTAATTCTTTTGGTTGCTTCTGTTCTCAGGTTTTATAATTACCCCAATCTTTTTGTACACTTCGATGAGTTCAGTGCATATTTCCGTACCGGATTTGAAAATTTCAGCGATCTGATTCAAAAAGGAGTTGTGGAACCCGATACTCACCCAGCAGGTGTTCAGGTGTTCCTTAATTATTGGGTTGCACTTGCAGGCCCTGATATGATGCTTTTTAAATTGCCCTTTGTTTTGATGGGTATTGCATCTATTTATATGGCTTTTAAAATTGGGAAGTTATGGTTTAATCCCACGGTGGGTTTGATTACAGCCTTATTTATCGGCTTTACTCAATATTCCTTAACATATACGCTGTTTGCAAGGCCCTATGCCAGCGGTTTATTTTTCTGCCTGATGTTGGTATGGTTTTGGAGCCGGGCTTTTATAATTATTCGCGGACGATTCATAAACAATGTTATCGGATTTGTGATATTTGGAGCCCTCTGTGCTTACGATCACTATTTTGCTTTGTTTTTCCTGGTCCTTGTTTGGATATCAGGGCTTTTTGTGATCAAACGTGATCAACTCCTAAAATATGTTTTGGCCGGACTGGCAATCTTCATCTTATTTACCCCGCACCTGAATATATTTTTCATTCAGTTGGGCAAGGGTGGTGTTGAAAGTTGGCTTGCTAAACCCACTCCTGTTTTTTTCATTGATTACCTGAAGTATATCCTCCATTATAGTATCTGGATGTATCTTTTTGTCGCAATTCTTTTCGTGTTATCTTTTAGGGGAGTTCATAATAACAAATTAATGTTCAGGAAACAGTTTATTTTGATTTTCTGGATATTGACTACCTATCTTGTAGCCTATTTTTATTCCGTGTATCGTTCGGCAGTTTTGCAATACTCGGTATTGTTCTTTACTTTTCCTTTTTTGGTAATGCTGGCCTTTTCATTTTACAAATCATTAAAACCCTGGTTGAATTTGGTAATCGTGATCATTTTTTTAGTGGTTTCATTTTTTTCTCTGAAAAATGACCGGCATTATTTTTACCTGATGTATAACAATGGATACGAAAAAATGCTGTCTGAATCGGAACGCATTATTCAACAGTACGGGGAGGAGCATGTCACGGTTTTGCTCAACGAGCCTGAAAAAATCCAAAATTTTTACCTTGATAAACTCAAGATTCCGGCAGAGCATTTCAATAATATAAATGAATTTGAAACGACCCGGGATTTTACTTATTTTCTGGATACCTTAAATACAGATTATTTGATCCTCGGCGGTGTTGGATTTTCGCATCCTGAATTTATCCAAATGGCTGAAAACCGGTTTCAGTGCATGATATCGGAGAAAAACTGGTTTTTATGCGATTGGTTTTTATTTTCAAAGAAAATTCCATCTGATTTCGCCGGAGCAGCTGACCGGCTAATTTATAATTTCGAAAAACTATACCATCAAAAACAAGGATTGATGGAGCCTGTAGAAAAACCGGCAGAATATATCAATCTTGTTGAATTTGAATTAGACTCATTGCTTTCGCATAAGAACAATTGGTTCAACCTTAAGCTTGTTATCAGGTCGGAAGTTCCTGTTGAGAGCGCACTTTTGATTTCTGAAATTAAAGAGGGACAAAAAAATATTTTATGGTCGGCCACCCGATTTGGTGATTTCCAGTTTACGACAGATAGCACGCAAACTATGTATCAAACATTCAAGCTGAGTGATATCAAATTTGATCCTGAAGATGCCACATTTAAGGTGTACATTTGGAACCAGGAATTCGAATCGTTTTATATTAAATCATTCAGGTTCGAAACCCGCGATGGTAATCCATATTTATATGGCTTGTTTGCTCAAATTCCCCAGTAATTTTATAATTTCGGTTTTTAAAATATTGAGGCATTTTTGGAGTTAATGCTAATTGAAATTGCTTGTTTTACTATGCACGAAATTGAACCGCATTATAACTGGAGACATTTGTATATTGCTGCTGAAGATGCACGCTCACCCTTTTATGGTAAGGAATACAGCGAGTTTGAATTTTCCAATGCGGTGTATGATCATTTTATTCATCCGCAATGGGACCACATGGGTTCGGCTACACTCTATATGAAGTTGCTATACACCAATTACAGCTATGGCTATTGCATCATCGAACTGATAGGGGAGTGGAACGATTGTCTTTATAACGACATCATGTATCTTAAGCGGAATATTGCAGATCATCTTATCCAAAATGGTATTACCAAATATATTTTAATAGGTGAAAATGTATTGAATTTCCATGCCTCCGAAAATGATTATTACCAGGAATGGTTTGAAGATATTGAAGATGGATGGATAGCCTTTATCAACTTCAGGGACCATGTTATGGTGGAGATGGGACGGGCATATATTGATTATTACGTTGCAATGGGAGGCTCTCTGAATGAGATCGCCTGGCGTGCCACAGCTCCAAATAAACTTTTCGAAATGATCAACCACCTGATGATGAAAAGACTTCCTGCCTGATTTTGAACTTCGGAATAATTTTCTTTATTTTGTGACTTAATCAGGTCATTCCCTTTCTTACATGAAAAAACATTACAACATCACTGTCAGAGGAAAAGTGCAGGGTGTAGGATTCAGGTTCTCTTGTATGGAGGTTGCCTACAAGTTCAATGTTAAAGGATTTGTCAGAAACCGTTCTGATCGGTCAGTTTACATCGAAGCCGAAGGTGAAGAACCCGAATTAAATGCATTCAGGGAATGGTGTGCCAGAGGTCCGGTTTGGGCCAGGGTAAATGAGGTTTCAGAAGAGGAAGGCGAAATTCAAAATTTCAGTTCCTTTGAGATCGCCCGTTAAGTTTTTAATTTAAAGGCCCTTATAATTTCACGCTTTCCTTTTGGTCCCGGAATTTTTTCAACGCTAAATCCGGCTGCTTGCAACGCCCTTTTTACAGCGCCTCTCGACGAATAGGTTACCAACACTCCCCCGGGTTTTAACCATTTGAATATTTTGATAAATTGTTCTTCCGACCACAATTCAGGTTGCACATCAGGTGAAAATGCATCAAAATAAACCAAATGGAAGCTGCATTCATCAAATTCAACCAACTGAAGTGTTTTATCTATTTTTTGCAATGCAAAGTTTTGATCAAGTGAAACCCATTGATTCCAGGCCGATTGATGTATATTTTTAAAAACAGGGGTGGCCTTAATTGAATCAAGCAGCTCGGGATAGTTAAGTTGATTTATCACAGAAGCATTCGGCGGAAAGGGCTCAATGGCGGTGTAATTTACATTTTGTGAGTTACTGTGCATGAAGGTGAGCAAGATATTTAGACCGGTACCCATCCCTATTTCAAGCACTGAAACGTGCTCTTTTTCTTTAAACAGCTTTAAGCCACTTTGAATAAATACATGCCTTGATTCATTGATTGCTCCATATTTTGAGTGATAAACCTCATTGAGGTCATCATTAAATAAAGTTACTGATCCATCTTCGGTTTTAATAATTTTTATCGACATGTGTTATCTCCGTTTTCGTAGCACTTGCTTGGTTGATACCCAAAAAAATGACCTGTTGGAGTCATTATCCGTTTTGCGAATGTATAAAATAAATTCTTGTTTTTCAGCGCGGTAACAGGGATTTCAGAAGGAGTGAAAAAATCCGATTCGCCGTTATCAAAGGGCAATCTTCCGATATCAGTATAATTTCACCCCTTTTTCACCCGATTTTCACGCCTTCAAAAAGGTGTTGTTTTTTAAGTGTCAATAAATCAATGAAATACAAGCTTTGGCACAAACATTGAAAAAGGAGGGAAGCAAATCAAGGTAAGTTAATTTAATAATCTAAAATTCACATCATGACAAAAAAAGAAAAAATTGGTTTAGATCTGATTTATAGTCATGCAGGTAAGCGTAGGGTGTACGAAACCTATTTAAAATCTAATCCTGAAATGGCCCAGAAATATCTGGAGTTTATTTCGAAGAATACGGCAGCCCAATATATAAAGTGGGATGGCATAAAGAAAAAATTCAAAGCTTAATTCAAGCCGAAGATATTCCTGTATTTACTTAGTAAACTGTAAGTGTAAATCCAAAATGGGATCAGAAAATGTAAAAGTTTTCTGATTTTCCATTTGTGGCCAGCTTTTAATCACAACTTCATTGTTGGAAACCAAATAAAGCTGGCTACTTAATTTATCAAAAGCCATATGTGTAATATCGTTTTGGCTGTCGATTTTTATCAAATACATCAGTGAAGGGTCATAAAGGAAGATACCTTCATCACTTCCAATAAGGACTTTCCCATTTTCAAGTGAAACGGAGCAGTGGATAAAACCAGCAGATATGTCAATCGTCGACGTTACATTTTCGGCTATATAATACAACACTACTTTGCCCGTCTGATTTTCATTGGCAGTAATTAAAACACTTGTGTTCTCCTGCGAATGAAATCCAACAATCTTATAATTCGTAAAAAACCTTTGCTTCTCCGCTCCGGTTGTGGCATAAATTGTTTTGATATAAGTGGGCCCGCTGTTGGTTCGCTGGAAGTCGGCAAGGATATAATTATCTTCTTTCCAAATTATTGCCGGTGATTCGGTTTCCGCCACACTGCTGTTAAAGTCGATAGCTCCGGTTTGGGAATAACCATAAATATAGTCCGTAAAATAAGTTGTGTAAATCAATCCGTCAAAAAATAAACATCCGGCATTGTGCATTGGCTGCAAAGGAACCTGTTCTATCTGCCAATCGATTTTATTTTCATTAAGATTGAACGCGAGTAAGTTAAGTTTAGAGGCTCCGGAAATATACATCTGCCCCCCGGCCGAATTGATGGCACTCGCTGTAAAATCGCCGTCTATCCCGGTAATTAAGTTAGGATCGCTTGACAAAGAAAACCCGTAAAGCTCCATTAAATTGTTGTTTTTTTGAGTAATGACAATTGCGCGTTTAAGCTGGGTTGGTAATACGGATATGTGAATTGGCTGATAAGCATTTTTAAATTGAGAACCATCCTCCGCACGGATTAGCAGGTAATAATCACCACTTTCAGAAATGCTTTCGTTAATGGGATAATGCATCATAATATCCACCTCCCTGGAATTTGGGAACTCATACCTGGGTTGTTGAACCGATGTGAAATTTTGATCAGTAATGGTGATTTTGACTGATGTAACAGGATTGTCATCGCTTATGCTTGCCTGAATCCATATGGAATCCAGGGTGCTGAATTGCTGATTTGCAGATGGGCTTTCGATATTAATTACAGGTACTTTATTAGCCACTTCCTTTTTGCATGAAATGGCAATAATTAAAAGCAAAAAAATGAAAGCATTGCAATATATCAACTTGTACCTGATCATCTGTCATTTAAATAATAATGATATAAAAATAGAAAATTAAGAGCAGTTACTGTTCAGGATTTGTATCTTTAGGCCACAAAACCATAAAAAATATGCTTTACCAATTGAATTTTGAAAAGATCCTGTTTCTCGACATTGAAACAGTTCCAATGGTGGAAAATTATGATTTATTGCCTGAGAAATTCAGGATGTTATGGGATAAAAAGAGTGAATATTTGAAACGAAATCCTGAAGATACCTCTGCAACAATTTTTAACAGGGCCGGTATTTATGCCGAATTTGGTAAAATTGTTTGTATTTCCGTTGGTTACCAATACAACCAGGATTTCAGAATGAAATCATTTTATGGCGAAGATGAGTTTATTTTACTTCAGGAGTTTGCTGAACTGTTGAACCGTCATTTTAATCATCGTGATCATATGCTTTGTGCTCACAATGGTAAAGAGTTTGATTATCCGTATATCGCCCGAAGAATGCTGATCAACGGGATTCCCCTTCCTCAGGTTATAAACCTTGCCGGCAAAAAACCCTGGGAAGTTCCACACCTTGATACAATGGAGCTGTGGAAGTTCGGGGATTATAAAAATTACACTTCGCTCGAATTGTTAACCGCAGTGTTTGGCATTCCCACTCCCAAAGAGGATATTGACGGAAGTATGGTAGCTGACGTGTATTACAAAGAGAAAAACCTTGAACGAATTGCCCAATACTGTCAGCGCGATACGCTTGCAGTAGCACAATTACTCAAGTGTTACCTTGGCAAACCGATGATAAAAGAGCAGGATGTAGTTGTGGTTTAGGTATGAAAATTGGCATTGTTAGCGACATACATGAAGATGCTGTAAATCTGGAAAAGGCACTTATTGCGCTCGAGAAGCAAAATTGTGACAAAGTAGTTTGCCTGGGTGATATCATCGGTTTTAGTTACCCGAATTTCGGGTTTTTTGATACCCGCAACGCCGGACGGTGCATCGACCTGATCAAAGCCAATTGCGCTGTTACAGTTGCTGGAAATCATGATTTGTATACCGTGCGCAGGATCCCGATGCACAATGCCGGTTTCAATTATCCACCCTATTGGTTTCAACTGGATTATACGGAACGAAAAAAGCTCGCATGCGGGGAAGTTTGGCTAAACGAGGAAAATGAATTTGATCCGTTGATCAATGCCGGCCACCGTGATTTTTTAAAGCAATTGCCGGAGTTTATGGTGCTTGAAACCGACTCGGTGAAAATTATGCTTTCACATTATCAATATCCTGATCTTACCGGTTCAAGCCGGAGGTTATTTGAAAAGCCCGGGCCGGTTGTTGATCATTTGAATTTTGTTTCGGATCATGATTGTTCCATCGGTTTTTCAGGGCATTTGCATACGGAAGGGGCGAAGGTTATTACAACTTTAAATGAACATAATTTTAATTTTGAAACAATTCAGCTGACAAAAGAACCTGCATGTATTACCGGGCCTTGCATTGCCAATGGGAAATACGATAATGGGTACATGATTTTTAATACAGTTAGCTTTGAATTAAATGTAATTCCTTTAAATTCGCCAAAGAGAATAATGCAGGTCGTATATGTTTAAAATCAGTAAGGCAGGGGTTTTTGTTAATTATGTGCTTTTGCTTGTGACAATAGCATTTGCAGGATGTAAAACTCCCTGTGCCTGCCCTGATATTTATGCTCCCGTGTGTGGCGATAATGGCAGAACTTATGCAAATCCCTGCGAAGCCATGTGTGATAAGGTGAATTATTATGATGGGGAGTGCCCGGCTTATGGCATCGGTGTGGTTCAAATTACGGGAGATACAACTGCCGGCTGCAATTTCCTGGTGAAGATACTCAATGTAAGCTATAAACCTGATTCGCTGCCTGCTGAATTCAAAGAAGATGATCTTTTTGTTTCTTTAAAATACCGGAGGCTCAACCAATATGAAGAGTGTGAAGAGCTTAATCAAACTTTTCAGGTTATTGAAATCCAGGAAATCAATTCATACTGATTTATAACATGGCCCTTTGTATATTTGTGCATTCATAACTAAATATTTTTCATGGGCAAAGTCAACAATAAATTATTGATCCTGCTGGCAGGCATTGTGTTTTTTATTCCATTTTTGGGCGGCGTTCATTTATTTGACTGGGATGAAATAAACTTTGCCGAGATAGCCCGTGAAATGATCGTTTCAGGAAATTACCTTCAACCTCAAATCAACTTTCAACCTTTTTGGGAAAAACCTCCCTTATTTTTCTGGTTTCAGTCCATTGCCATGCAACTCTTCGGAATAGGGGAGTTCTCAGCAAGATTTCCCAATGCCATTGCCGGTATTTTTACTTTATTGCTGATTTATTCTATCGGTAAAAAGCTGGTGAGTGTTCGGTTCGGACTTTTATGGACCATGGCATATTTCGGGAGCGAATTGCCTCACCTTTATTTTAAATCGGGAATTATCGATCCGGTTTTCAACCTTTTTATTTTTCTGGGTATTTACCTCTTTATCCTGATGTATTGGAAGCTAAAGGAGATAGGCGTGGTTAATAAAAGTGCCGTTTTTTACCTGCTTTTTTCAGGTGTAGCCATTGGTGCTGCCATTTTAACCAAAGGCCCGGTAGGTTACCTGATTCCATTTCTTACCTGGGGTGTTTACTGGATTTTAAATAAATTTAGATTTTATGTGAGTATACCGCGTTTTGCGATTTTAAGCATTGTTGCATTGGCGGTTACCTTTACCTGGTTTGGTATAGATATCCTGGTAAATGGTACCTGGTTTATCAAAACATTTACCCAGTATCAAATCCGTCTTTTTAGCACTCAGGATGCAGGTCATGGTGGTTTTCCGGGTTATCATTTTGTAGTGAATTTCATTGGCTGTTTTCCAGCTTCCGTTTTTGCCATAAGGGCATTTTATAAATCAAAACCTGAGGATCCACAGCTTGCTGATTTCCGGAAATGGATGCTCATTTTATTTTGGGTGGTTATATTGCTTTTTACGATTGTACAATCCAAAATTGTCCATTATTCATCGATGGTATATTTCCCAATAACTTTTTTAGCAGCCCTTACCCTTGACCGGATCGTTGACCGAAAAGTTTACTTCAACGGATGGATGCGTTTCGGAGTAATAGGAGTAGGAAGCCTGTTTGCTCTGGTAACCATTGCCTTGCCTTTTCTGGCCAAAAGCATTGATGTAATGAAGCCATTATTTGAAAAAGATCCGTTTGCAATGGCCAACCTGGATGCACAGGTTCGATGGACAGGATGGGAAGCCCTGGCCGGAATGGAGATGATCGCTGTGGTTGTTTTCGCAATTATTTTTATGAAACGAGGCAGGTTAATGAGGGGGATTTTTACACTTTTTATCGGAACTGCCTTCTTTGTGCAACTTACGCTGTTCTTTTTTATCGGCCGCATCGAAGGATATTCGCAGGATGCTGCTGTTGAGTTTTGTGAATCGCTGCAAGACAAAGATTGTTACATTACCACCACTGGTTATAAAAGTTATGTGCAATATTTTTATGCCAGGGTAAAGCCACAATCAACTAATCTTTACACAGATAAAAACTGGCTGCTGAACGGAAACATCGACAAGGATGTGTATTTTATGACCAAGATACACCGCGCTGATGAGTTAAGAAAATATGAGCAACTGGAAGAATTATATTCAAAAAACGGCTTTGTTTTTTTCAAAAGGCAGGCAACAGATCTGAACAATCAATAATTACAAAACCGCTTTAAAACCTCATAAGCATTAGTAATTCCGCCCTCTCCGGCCTGGCTTATATCCTGGCATCCCACTGTTTTTAGATTAAGATATATCAGGATCAGTCCTTTATTAAAATAGGCTTCTGAAAATTCCGGGTTGATCTCAATGGCCTTGGAGTAATCGCTCACAGCCCCCCAAAAATCACCTTTTAGGCTTTTTACTACACCCCTGTTGTACCAGGCAAGATAGAATCTCGGGTCAATGGCTATCACCCTGTCGAGGTCGCTCAATACTTCTTCGTATGAATAATTACGTGCTGGTATATGCTGGTCATCCACAGAGGAATAATCATCAATTGGGTTTAAAAGATAGGTTTGATCCTGATCCGACTGAGTTAAGCTCACCAGTTTCAGCATCAGGTTAGCACGACCAAACCAGGCCATGATCCGCTGCGGATCGCCCGACAAAGCCTTGTTGAAATAATCCATCGAACTTTTAAAATCATGGATATCGGCAAGTAGGTTTGCTTTTTTCAGGAAATAGGCAGCCGAATCTGTAATTGAAACCGAATCTACCATTTTATTCAGTTCAGCTTGTGAGAGCTGCATGTTAACCAATGATTCATCATTGGCCAGGGTAATTACATTGTTATGGTAAGCCGGAACCTTGATTGATTCAAAGAATACAATTTTTTCGATATTAGTTGCGAACAACACCTGCCTATAGGGAGGTTGTATTTGAATTCCATTCAGGATCGGAGTATCATGATCGCCCTTTTTTTCAGAAAACTCACCTTTAAAAGCAATGAGCCGTTTGAGGTACATTTGTCTTTCAAGGCTGATCGAATCTCCCTGCCCGAAGTTAAGTTCATCCACAAGGTATGCGAATTTCATATCTTTTTCCGCACCTTGAAAATCCCCTACTATTTCTTTTACTTTCGACCTTTCATAATATGCATCCGCAAAATCGGGATAAATTTCAATGGCCCTGGTAAAATCATTTATCGCACCCAGGTAATCCTGAATGGATGTTTTTAGTTTACCCCGGAAAAGGTAAACAATTATATTTTCAGGATTTAAAGCCACCACATCGTCCATATCTTTAAGGGCTGCTGCATAATCATCCCTGCCGAGAAATAAAATTGCTCTGTTGTAGTAGGCATAGGAGTTATATGGCGACATTTCAAGAACTTTGTTCAAATCCTCAAAAGCGGCGGTAGTATCGGTTGTTTCCATGTAAGCCAAAGCACGATTGAAGATGGCATACGAATCATCAGGATTGATGGCGATTGCCCTGTTAAAATCGGCAATGGCAGAATCAGGCATTTTGAGTTCCATCCAAACGGCTCCCCGCTGTATCACAGCACCTGTTTTAGTGGTATCTTTTGCGATGGCGATGGTTAGATCCTTAATGGCCTCGTCATAATTTTCAAGACCCGCCTGAGCAGTTCCTCGCAGCAGAAAAACATCCTGTTTTTTGTACTTTCGTTTATAAGTTCTGTTGCAATCCACAATGCAGGAATCATAATGTTCAAGGAAAAGATGTGATCGGGCACGGTTCAGGTAAAACAATGGATTTTTTGGATTGAGCACTATGGCTTTATTATAATCGGCCATAGCTCCTCCAAAATTATACTGCCGGCTCCGCACAATGGCGCGCATGTGGTATATTTCAGCGTTGTAAGGATCGTATTTTACAGATTCGGTAAAGTCCTGCTCAGCTCCGTAAAAATCGTCGAGATAATATTTCGCGATCCCTCTTAAAAACCAACCTTCGTATGAAGCTGGCCGCTGCCTTATAGCGCTGTTCAAATAATTTATCGCCTGGTTAAAGTGCCCCTTTTGAAGTTCATTGCGGCCAAATTGCATGTAATCACCAAACTGGTAACGTTGTGCAAAACCATGCAATGTGAAAATTGAAAATAAAACTATAAGGTGAATGATAATGAGGGCTTTTTTCAGACGTTCACTTCCTGAGACCTGACAAATATTTCTTATGCTCTTTACCAACTTAAATAATCAAATTTTTATAAGATCAAACTAAAGATTTTTAATTAACGCTTTAAATAAAACGATCAAATCATCTTCGGCCAATGTCGCCATGGCGAGGATATCCCTGATGTCGACCGGCTTTAAATTGTTCGGGTCGCATTCATCCGTTATCACCGATATAGCTGCGCAAGGCAGGCCTGCATGATTGGCTACAATTACTTCCGGAACGGTCGACATCCCAACAACATCCGCACCAATATTACGCAAAAACCGATACTCTGCCCTGGTTTCAAGATTTGGTCCGGCAACTGCCACATAAACCCCTTTATGCAGGGTAATATTTTTCCTGTTGGCAATTTCTTCGAGCATTTGATTCAGATTGCTGGAATATGGAGCACTCATATCGGGAAATCGTGGACCAAGTTCATTATGGTTTGCGCCAATTAACGGACTTCCGCCAAGCAGGTTAATGTGGTCATCAATTAGCATTAATGAGCCTTTTTTATAATCGAGATTCATGGCACCCGAAGCATTCGATATCAGCAGATTTTCAATTCCCAGTGCTTTCATTACACGAACAGGAAAAGTAATTTGCTGTAAACTGTATCCTTCATAATAATGAAAACGGCCTTGCATGGCCAGTACCAAATGACCCTCAATGGCTCCATAAATCAACTTTCCTTTGTGAAATTCAACGGTGGATACTGGAAAGTTCGGGATTTCGGAATAGTCAATTTCGCTGATGATTTCGATGTGATCAACCAACTTGCCCAACCCTGTACCTAAGATAATCCCTGTTTTAGGGCAATCAACATTACGACTTTTCAGGAATTTTAATGTTTCATTTATCGTGACAATCATTCAGCAATGTGTTTAATTAAAAACTCAACCTTTCGTTATGTTGAGCAGCCAAAATTACTGATATTTATTGATGAACCCGTTTCATGGACAATTTTGGGCAAAACTAAATTCTGAAGCTTTTGATAAAACTTCGGAAATTTAAAATGCAACATGATAAATTACTAAAAACTGATGTTCCGTCGAATAGCAGATTTTTAATACTTTGCGAAGCAGATCATTTAAGGTTTTTATCATTCTGGAGATTGTATTAATTTTACCAATAAATAAATTGCCTTTAGGTATCATTCTTATTCTGAAAAATGACAAAATTGACTAACACTTTCTTAATTACTTTCATATTTGCATTAATGCTTGGGTGTAATGATACAGGCATAGTAGAACCTACTCAGCCCAACCCGCAACCCACACCCACCGACACTACCTTTTACAGGGCTGTTGACCTTTCTTTCCAACCGGAGGCCGGCGATTGGCAAACTAATTACTATGATGCGGCGGGGAACTTAATTGAAGTGATCCCATTTTTTGCTGATCATGGTGTAAATCTGGTGAGATTGAGATTGTGGTATGCTCCGGAAGATGG
>Ga0116151_10000497_pt1 | contig 36007 bp, 27 predicted proteins | sample AD_UKC117_MetaG_FD_89893 | JGI IMG/M metagenome (GOLD analysis project Ga0116151, IMG submission 89893) | Active sludge microbial communities of municipal wastewater-treating anaerobic digesters from Hong Kong - AD_UKC117_MetaG | ecosystem: Engineered > Bioreactor > Anaerobic > Digestate...
AATGCCCGCGCACGGTTAAAGTGACCTTGTTCCACTGCCACCTGCCCGAGATTGCATAGTGAGGTGCTGGCGCCGGGCCTATTGCCCGTCTCCCGCATGATTGCCAGACATTCTTCGTGCAAGTCTTGCGCTTCCGTGTGGCTGCCCAATGCCGAAGCCACAATCCCTAGATTGTTGAGTGTTTGGCTGATGCCGGGCCTGTCGCCGATCTCTTTCCGCAAAGCCAGACTCTTTTCGTACAGGTCTCGCGCCGTGGCATTATCGCCCTGAAACCAGGCGAGAATGCCCAGGTTGTTGAACGACATGCTAATCGCGGCTTTGTCGCCCAGAGTTTGCCGCAAGGCCAAACTCTCTTCATGCAGCGCCTGCGCTGATGCATAATTGCCTTTAATATTGGCCAGATTGCCCAATGTATTCAGCGCCAGAGCCATCCCCCGTAGATCGCCTTGCTCGCGCGCCAACGTGTAGCCAGCTTCCAAATGTTGTTGGGCCCGAGCGTAATCGCCTTTGCGCCAGAAAACAAAGCCCAATTCAATCTCGGCCTGTCCCACGCCGCTGGCGTCGGACAACGCTGCCCAATGGTCACGCACTTGCACTAACCACTCCAGCGCATCGTCATAGTCTCCGTTGCGGTGCAACAAAGTGGCCAGGGCTTGCTGACATCGGGCTGTGGCGACCACGTCCCCCGTGGCGCAGGCTAAGGCGGCGCGATATGCTGTTTCTGCATCCTCCCACTTACCAATTAACTCTGACACCGCGCCGCGCTTCAGATGAATTTTGAGTTGCGTCTTGGTATCGGGCAGTAAAGGCAACAGACGGCCGTAATAATACAACGCAGCTTCATTCGCAAATGCCGCCTGGGCCGTGTCGCCGGCCAGGGAGAAGTATGTGCGCTGCTTGGCTTCGTCGCCGCTTTGTTCGGCATGATATGCCAAGGCGTTATAGTGCGCGCTCAGGTCGGTCGCATACAGGTATTCGTAGGCGGCCAACGCCGTGGTGTGTAATTCGCGCAGCCGGGCGCGTAACTGCATCTCGTAGGCCGCATCACGTAACAGAGCGTGCTTGAAGATATACCGTAGCTCATGCAACAGCGACCAGATCTGTTCGCGCTCTGCCTGCTGCACCTCCGGCAAAACATCCACCCGCAGCATAGTGGATAGCAACTGGACGTCAAATTCGCGGCCCAGCACAGCAGCAACCTGGACAACCTGCTTCACCTGCTGCGCCAGGCGATCGATCCGGGCAATCAGCATGGTGTTGACATCGGCGGGCAAATCGGTCGGGATGGCCTCCAGCCCCCAAGCGCCTGCCGGAGTCTGCACCAATGCGCTCATTTCGCGGAAGTGCAAGAGTATTTGCTCCACAAAGAATGGGTTGGCGTGACTGCGTTCCCAGAGGAAGGTCAGCAAGCCCGGGTCAATCGGTCCGGCCAGGATGGCCGCGGCTTGTTCTTCAAGGTCAGCCCGCGAAAGCACGTCGAGGTCGAGTATGAGCGTGGGCATTTCCTCATCAAGCGCGAAGGTAGGTTGCGTGCCGTCATCGTGGTAGCGTGAGGTGATGACGATGAGCAAAGGATATGGGGCCACATTGCGGCTGAGCGTCAGCAGTAGGTCTCGCGAGGCTTCATCGAGCCAGTGGCCATCTTCCAGTTCAAACACCACAGGGCGCAAGGTACTTTCGGCCAGTATCAGCGTTTTAACGGCCGTCACCGTATTCTGATACCGTAGTTTGGGGTCATCTAGTTGCCGGTAAAGAGAGTCATCCCACTGTAGACCGAGGAGTGCGCCAAGGAAAGATTGGGTGCGGATCAATTCCGAGATCAGTGGCTGGGGCGGGACGGCGAGCGACTGCAGGGCCGTGAGGGTGTGCGCCAAGCGGTTCTCAAAACGGGCTTTGTTCTGCTCCGCTTCGTCGTCGGTTGATTGAATAAAGTACCCTTTGAGCCAGTAAACAAACGGGCTGAACGACTGGCGTAAAATCTGGTCGGTTTGCCCGGTAAACCAGGAAACTCCCCTTGCTTCGGATGACTGCCTGAGGTGCTGGCGCAAAGCATAGGCCAGCCGGGATTTGCCAATGCCCGGTTCGCCGTAGATGATGGCTGTGCCCGCCAATTGTCCCTCGGAGGAGGTCTGGGCAAAATCCGCAAGTTGTTGTAATTCGGCCGTGCGCCCGACCATGGGCGTAGAGAACACGTGCTCTTCAGACAACAATTCCCCCAACAGACTGTAGGTAGGCACCGGCTGATCGAACCCTTTGTAGGTTAAATCGCCGACATGCTGCAGCCGGAAACCGGGATACTGGCTCATTCGACCGGAGACGAGGATTTGCCCCGGCTTAGCCTGACTCATCAAGCGGGCCGCCAGGTTCACATCGCTGCCCATTACGCTATAGGTAAAACGGCCGTGCCCGCCACAGTTCCCCGTCCACACTTCGCCGCGCGTCAGACCGATTTGCAGCGGGGTAATCCAGCCGGCCAGATCACGCGGCAACTCACGCAAGGCCAGCGCCGCCTGCATAGCCCGCTGCGAATCATTTTCGTGCGCGTGGGGGGCGCCAAAGGGGGCATAGATAAACGCGCCCTTGTCGCCAGTGGTAAGTTGCAGGACGATGCCGCCGTGATGGTGGATGATTTGCTGCGCCCAGCAGACAAAGGCATCCAGTTTGGCGCCCGCGTCATCATCGGTGTCGAAGTCAAACCCGCCAAAGCGAAGCATGAGCGGCGTGACCGGGCGCAGGTCGCCCAGACTGCCGGCGCCGCTGTGCAGCTGTTCATAGACGGCCGGCAGCACCCATTGGCGGGACAGCTCAGCGGGCATCGCCGCCGGGAGCGGCAGCCAGGGTGATGGCTCGACCGCAGCGGCCAGGCCCCCAACAACGGCGACCCGGTCCTCGGCACGCCAGGCGCTGACGTACAGAGCGGCGCCTAGACTCAAGGCCACTTCCCGGCTGACGGTTACCTCGCCCTGACCGGTGTGCTTTTCAGCGGCGGCCACACGCGCTAATGTTGACCCGGCCAAAGTATCGATGCGCTGGATAGCGGGGAGGCCCACCTTGAAGCGCCGCACCGGGCCAGCTGCGATAGCCGCTTTGACGCTCAGAGAAACGGCCGTTCCGCTCGGCGTGTTTATGGCGGCAAATTGCGCCAGCTCGGCCTGCATCGCCAATGCGGCCGCGACGGCGCGCAAGGAGGCTTTCTCAGTCTGGGCGGAAAGAGTTGGAGGCTGGTCAGAGTGGGCATCGAACCAGCAGGTGATGGCGTCTCCGGCAAAACCAATAACACTGCCCCCATAGCGATGCACGGGTTCGATGAGCGCCTCGAACAGTGGATTCAGTACACCTAAAATGGCTTCTGCACCGCGCTTCGGGCCGAGTGTTTTGGCGAAGGAACGGGTGAGGGGGGTAAACCCAGATACATCTGCGAACAGGACCGCACCATTGGCGCGGTCGGGAAGGCTTTCACTGTGCGCCAGAGCACGCAGTCGGTCGCGAGGAATGTAAGCAGAAAGATCCATCATTCGTCTGTGGTGTGTCCTTTTCAGTTTGCTGCTTTGTGGCCCTGCAGGCGCACCCAATCGCGCCCCAATTCTAACAAGAACAGGGCAAAATGAGGGCTATCGGATCGGCCGATTTCTGGGGGAATGTCTAAGCTTAACACGAACCTTGCGCCCCTGCGGCGGGGCACAGGTTCATTCTCCGCGCGCCACCGGGGCCAGGGCCGCCGGCCAGAACAGCAGAGATTGCGACAACAGAATAATCGCCAGCACGTAGGTCGGCGAAATCAGAAAAACCAGCGGCGTTTCGGGATTCACAAACACCATATGGCCGATCAGCGCGTCGGAGAACACAAACGAGGCAGCGCCTGACGCCGCCAACACCCGGAACAGCAACGGCCGTTGCCGGTAAGCCAGCCCCAGCCAGACCACCCAAGCCATCAAACCCAGGGCAGCCACATAAGGGGCCACGATGAGCGTCCTCGGCCCATTGTAGACAAACAGGATGTAGACCAGCGGCGTGATGATCAGCCAGAACGAGGAGGTAATCAGCGACGGCCGTCGCAACACTGCCGAACGCAAGATTCGCCCCGGCCTGAGGTGCAGGATACCGCTGAAGGCGGCCATCAAGCACAGGTGCATCACCAGGTAAATGCCGGCGCCCAGATAAAAGTTCCGGGTGATAGCCACCGTAGCGACCAACCCCACGGCCATTGCGGCCACCATCATGTTCAGGTAACGACGCGGGCGCAGCGGCAGGTCAGGCAGCGGATTGGTGACTTGCACGGCCGTTTCAAATCGCCCTTCATCCACCGTCCACCAGCGCAGCACCACCACCGCCGCCAGCACGATACCGCTAGCCGACCAGGCAATGGGCAACGGCCGTTCGCCGGTACGGATGCGGATACTTTCAGCCAATAAAATAACCATAAAGGCCAAAATGCTTAATCCAAAAGGGACAATGGCTCGCCTGTTCACAACGTCCTCCTTGCCTGGGACACTTCCTCGGCTGTTGATGTCGTCAATCAATCATGCATTGTGGCCAGACACTGGCCATAAAAATTCTATGCCAGATCGAAGTAGACTACCACTATAAAAACGCGATCTGACACTCGCCAGCCAGTCATCTGGCAGGTATTGGAGCATGATCTGCATCGTGGCGGTGAACTATCGTCTGCTTTAGGCGCGCAGGACTTGCCAGGGATTGATCTGTAGGTAAAAATAGGGCCATCATGCCGAAACAGAATCGCGTAACCCCTTACGGAGAAATCATCGCTACCAACGCCCGAGGCACTTTGATGGGCAATCGCGGCATCTTGCACAACGACCAACAGCAGATTGTGCGCCCCTACCAGCACAATGCCTGGATCATCTGCCGTCTGGAATTCAAAGGCCGGCGCAGAGCCGTGATGAGTCCGGGAAATTATACGGAACTGTTTTTTCTGGATGAAGCCACGGCCCTGGCGGCGGGCCACCGGCCATGCTTCGAGTGCCAGCGAGCAAGAGCTAATGCTTTTCGTGATGCGTGGCGCGCGGCAAACCCTGAATTAGTCGGGGACGGTCATCTGAAAGCCGGTCAAATCGATGCGGCATTACACGCGGAGCGTCTGACCCCGGCCAGACGCATCAAAGACCGGCGCAAACAGACATATTCGGCATCTTTGAAAGAACTGCCCGACGGGACGGTTGTCGAATGGGAAAGTGCGCCGTATCTGGTTTGGGGCAAACATTTGTATCCCTGGACGGCCGTTGGCTACCTGTCCCCGATGCAACGCCCCGCTGATATCCGAGTTATCGTGTTGACGCCTCCTTCGATTGTCCGGGCGCTGGCTGGCGGTTTTCAGCCCATTGTTCATCCAACGGCCGTCACGGAGCCTTAGCTATCTGGCAATCAAGGCAACTTGAACGCCGGCCCGGGAGGATGAGGTCAACACACGGCCGTCATTGCTGCCCATGTAGGTTTGTGTCATGGGCTTTGACTACGAGCTGTCGGCCATTCTTGCCGCCTTGAAGCAAGTGGAAGCGCTGCAAACGGCCGTACCAACCGGCGACCAACACGCATTAATTATCGCTGACAGTTGCAGGGAGAAAGTGATACCCTATGGAGCGAGGCTCATGGGAAAATGTGTGCCAAGCGCGGATTTTGCCAGTGCAGGTTGCGCCGATTTGCACACGGATTGTACTTGAGCCATGTTGTTTTATTGCCGTCAAAAAGTAAAAGGAAGAACGACACTGGAAACCTATGAATAGTACTGCGCCGCCTCATTTTCATCTCATGGCCAAACCAACCGGAGCCATCTGTAACCTGGCCTGCTCCTATTGTTTCTTTTTGGATAAGGAACTGCTCTACCCCGGCAGCCGCTTCCGCATGTCTGACGAGGTTTTGGAAAACTATATTCGCCAGCTCATTGCCGGACACCGTTCGCCTGAAGTGACCGTCGCCTGGCAGGGCGGTGAACCAACCTTGATGGGCCTGGACTTCTTTCGTCGGGCGATTGAGTTAGAGAATCAGTATCGCCGGCCGGGCATGACCTTTATCAATACCATGCAAACCAACGGCACATTGCTCGACGATGAATGGTGCGAATTTTTCAAGGCAAACAATTTCCTGATTGGGATCAGCATTGACGGCCCGCGTGAACTGCACGACGCCTATCGGGTGAACAAAGGGGGGGCGGGGAGTTTTGACCAGGTGATGCGGGGCTTGCGCCTGCTGCAAAAGCACGAAGTTGAATACAACGTCCTGACCACTGTCAACCGTATCAACGCCGATTATCCGCTGGAAATCTACCGTTTTCTACGCGATGAAGTGGGCACGGACTGGATGCAGTTCATTCCGGTAGTCGAACGCATAGACGCGCAGGGGCTGGCTCTGTACCAGACAGGGGCGACGGTTTCGGAGCGCTCGGTGCAGCCGGAGCAGTTTGGCCGCTTTTTGACCACAATTTTTGACGAGTGGGTGATGAATGATGTGGGCAAAGTGTTTGTGACTACCTTTGAGGCGGCGGTGAGCAACTGGATGGGGCTGCCCTCGTCTGGGTTGTGTGTGTTTAACGAAACCTGCGGCTCGGCCCTGGCGCTTGAGCACAACGGCGATCTCTACTCATGCGACCATTTTGTCGAGCCGGACTACCGGTTAGGCAATATTGGGGAGATCGAGATGATCGAGTTGGTGGCCAGCGACCGGCAGCGAAAGTTTGGGCAGGACAAGTTTGACACGCTGCCGCAGCAGTGCCTAGACTGCGAGGTGCGTTTTGCCTGCCACGGCGAGTGCCCTAAAAATCGCTTTACTACGACGGCCGAGGGCGACCCAGGGTTAAATTACCTGTGCGCCGGCTGGTACCACTTTTTTACCCACATTGACCATCCGATGAAATTGATTGTCTCGCTGCTGCGGGCCGGCCGCCTGGCCGAAGAGGTGATGCCCCTATTGGCCAGAGAAGCGGCAGCATTGCAAACGGCCGTTTCCCGGTCTGGGCGTAACGACCCCTGTCCGTGCGGCAGCGGCCTTAAGACCAAATTGTGTCACGGCCGTCAACAGGCGGCAGCGACGCCCCAGGCGATCAGGTTGCCGGTCCACCAGGCGCAACCACGGCCGAGAGCGGCGGCGGCATCTGAATAGACTGCCTGATTTACCCGGTTTCCTGCCTGATTTGTCATTGGGGGCAGTTTCGGGTTGCCGGCCATAACGCCCCTCCATCTCCCCAATCATTCAACCTAATAACACCCGAATAACACCTTCGTGGGATGACGCTCATCCCCTGCCAGATCTATGCTTACCATATCGATTTGGTTGGCAGCGGCAGTAAACCCTTTGCATATCCGCCGGGGTGAACCTGGAGCGTGGTATAAAAAACTGAGGCAGTGATCATGAATAAAAGGCTCTCTATTTTCTTGTTTGCGTTTGGCGTCCTGTTTTTGCTTTATGCCATCTTTGGCCGCTACCTGGTGCTGCCGGGTTATCTCGTCACGCTGGAACAGGGTCAATCCACGCTGGCAGAGGTCAACCAGACGGTGTCCACCTGGATGGTGGCCCGCTATCTGCTGTGGGCATACGCGTTCAAGTTGGGACTGTGGCTGATTCTCTTGGGCGCAGCACTGCGCATCGGGCTGCCCGCAGCGCAGCGCTGGCTGATTGCTCTCGGCGGACTGGTTTGCATTGCCTTTGCCTACACACCCTTACCGGCTCCGACCTCTCTCGTGTTTGGGTTAGCGGGCGGGGTGATGGCGGTGTTGATGGTGTTGGTGATAGCGTGGTGGATGAACGGCCGCATGGCCACCTACACGCTCTGCCCGCTGCTGGGCTGGCTGTTCATTGCCCTCAGCCTGCGCCCGCAAACAGTCTCACGCAAAGGCGTGCTGCGCACCCTGACGGGCCTCCTGGCCGTGCTGCTGCTGGTCGGCTGCGGCGGACCTTCCACCGCGGAGCTGGAAGCGGTCGATTACATGCCGCAGACTGACAGCGAATGGCCCGTTTCCACACCGGAGGCACAAGAGTTGGACCCGGCGCTGGTAGCGGAACTTTATTACAAGGCATCCAAAATGGGGAACATCTACAGTCTGTTGGTGTTCAAAAACGGGTATCTGGTGGCGGAAGATTACTTCAACGGCGGCTCCCCTACACAACAGGTCAACATCCATTCCGTTACCAAAAGCATCAACTCCGCGCTGGTGGGGCTGGCACTGGAAGAAGGTTGTTTGACCAGCCTTGACCAGAAGATGATGGAATTCTTCCCGGAGTTTAACGGCCGTATCCGCGACCCGCGCAAGCGAGACATCACCATCCGGCAAATGCTGCAGATGCGCGCCGGGTATCCCTGGGAAGAGGCCTCGCCGGAGGGCACAGAGCTGTTGTTCACCGGCTTTCATACGGCCGATCTGGTAAACGTGCCACTGGCGCGTGACCCAGGCAGCGACGCGGCGTACAGCAATTTGACGGCCCATCTGCTGGGCTTGATTGTGGCGCGGGCTTGTGAAACGGATCTGAAATCGTTTGCCGATGAGCATCTGTTTGGCCCACTCGGGATAGAAGAGGGATTCTGGCAGAAGGATTGGGATGGCGACTATCTGGGCTACTCCGACATCGAACTGACAGCCAACGACCTGGCCAAATTTGGCTTGCTGTATCTCAACGAGGGGGAATACAACGGCCAGCAGATTATTCCCGCTGCGTGGGTCCACGACTCGCTGCAAATGTACTCGGAAGATGTGTGGACGGTGCGCGTCGGCCGTAATTGGGATGACAACGCCTATGGCTACCAGTGGTGGTCTATCCGCGCCGGCGACCACCGCTACAACCTGGCCTGGGGTCACGGCGGGCAGCAAATTGTGCTGCTAGATGACCTGGACATGATGATTGTGGTCACCGTGGACCCCCTACATCTACAGCATGGCGACGAGCCGTGGCGACTGGAAAAGGCCAGCCTGAATCTGGTGGCCGATTTTGTGGCCTCGCTGCCGTCATCATAGAAGGTAATCGCATGATGAAATTTACAAAAGAATTGGGATTAGCTCGGGTGGTGACCGATAAGCTTAACAACTTACCTACATCATTGTTTCTGCAGAGTGGGTGCATGATTCATTGCAGACCTATTCGGAAGATGCATATGGGGATATCAGCGGAATCAAAGACATTGGCTATGGCTACCAATGGCGGTCGGCCACTGTGGGTGATTATCCGGTCAACTTCGCCTGGGGACATGGGGGCCAGCTGATTGTTCTGGTTGACGAGCTAGACATGGTTGTGGTGGTGACGGCCGATCCATTCTACGAGGAATATGGATCGCAATCCTGGAAACACGAAAAGGCGAATTTCAACCTGGTCGCCGACTTCATTACCTCATTGCCAGAGGGATGACCATGGAAACGGCATAAATTAAACTTTCATCCGCCCTGTCCCCCATTTTGAGGAGACGACACGAGCGCAGGCTCAACACCATCAATGAAAATCCGCAGATTTCGCCGATGACGCAGATTTGATCGCTGCGTCTCTATACCGCTGCGTTAAATTTATCGAGGGAGGAGCCAAAATGATTGCTGACAAAGTGGTTGCTACGAAAAATCACCGCATTGTCGTCACGCGGCACGGTGGGCCGGAGGTGCTGCAAATGGTGATGGAGCCGCTGCCGGAGCCACAGGCCGGCGAAGTGCGCCTGCGGGTGCTGGCGGCTGGGGTCTCGGCCTATGACCTGATGCATCGCAGCTCCGGCGTGTTGCCCGGCACGCTCAAACCGCCATTCACGCTGGGAGAAGATGTCGTTGGCGTGGTAGACAAGCCGGGCAGCGGCGTCACCAACCCGCCGCCGGGGCAGATGGTCGCCGGTGCAACCTTTAAGCTTGGGCTGGGAGGCGGATACAGCGAGTACCTCTGCCTGCCGGCCACGGAGGTGGTGTCTGTGCCCGATGGGGTTGACCCGGCAACGGCCGTTTGCGTCGTCGTCAACTACCTTACGGCCCACATGGCCATGCACCGCGTGGCCGGCGTGCAGCGCGGCGAGCGCGTGCTCATCCATGGCGCAGCCGGTGGTGTAGGGTCTGCACTGCTGGAGCTGGGACGGCTGGCCGGGCTGGAGATGTTCGGCACGGCGTCTCGCTACAACCACGAACGCGTGGCCGCCCTCGGCGCAACGCCCATCGATTATCACACGGAGGATTTTGTGCAGCGCATTCGTGACCTGACCGGCAGCGGGGTGGACGGGGTGTTTGATCCAATCGGTGGCTTTTCCCAGTTGTGGCGGTCGCGTCGGGCGCTGCGGCGAAACGGCCGTCTCGTCTGGTTCGGTGTCGCCGCCGCCAAGCAATCAGGGCTGAAAGTGATCCCCCAGACGCTGCTGATGGTGGCGCTCCTTAAGCTGCTGCCGGGCAAACAACTGCTGCTGACGCCCGACCTGAGCAAAGAGAACGACTGGTACCGAAACACGCTGGCAGAGCTTTTGGACCTGCTGGCAACCGGCCAAATCAACCCGCTTGTGGCGGCGCGCATTCCTCTAACTGAAGCCGCCCGCGCCCATGAACTGCTGGAACGCGGCGGCTACGCGGGCAAGGTCGTACTCGTCCCAAACCCGTGACCCAACGTATTTAGGTCCAAACCCAACCGGACGAGCAGAACCATGCGTCCACAGAGAAGAAAATCTGCTGTTGTGGGCGTCACGGCCGTTGCCATTTTCTGGCCGCGTGTTGGCGGCGGGCTGCACATCGTGCTGGCGCTGCCGGCCGTCTGGTTTTTCCAGGCTTTCTCCAATGCGGCCACCTTTGTGTTAATCATTCCGCTTATACGTACGGCCGCCTCATCCGCCAACATCGATTGTCATGTCGGACGCCCCGGAAGCACCGGTGACATAGTGGGAATGCGCCGACCGGTCAGCCAAAACGGCCGTTCCTTTTCGGAACGGCCGTTTGTGTTTGCCAGCTATTAAGCGTTGCGCCCTATTGCGACCGGCTTCTTCTTTTTACTGGCAAGCTTTTGTTTCAGGTAGCGCAATCGGGCAATCAGGCACGGGGAATAATCAGCCAGAGCAAAATGTAAGGCAGGAATCCGGGCAAGCCGCCGGGCAGAAGCAAAATCAAGAAGAGCAGGCGGAACCAGAAGGGGCTGATGCCGTAAAATTCACCCAGACCGCCGCATACACCGGCGACGATGCCATTTTGCCGTCTTAGTTTGTGTGTTGATTTCATGGTACTCATTGTTACCTCCAAACAGCAGCCCTGCGGCTGCTCTAAGCATTGTGCCAATCCAGCAATCAATACGCAGGGAAGCAACAATGGTTGCGAGGCGACTAAATGATCTGGCCGCGCTCCAGGCGAATGGCCTGAATGAGCCGGTCGAGGCCCTGATCGCGACGCTGCATATAGCTGACAATTTCGCGCACTTTAGCGCCTTTGCCTTCGCCGGGCAGGAAGTCGTAATCCAGACCGAGGTCAAAACAGAGCGTGCGCAGTTCTTCGTAATCGAAGGAGTCGATAAGGAGTCGGCGAAGGTCGCTGAGGGTAATGGCCGGGGTAACGGCCGTGTCCTCTTCCTCCTCCTCTAACGCCTCCAAATCCGCAAACTGGCGAATCCATTCGGCAAACACAGCCCCATTCACCGACCAATCCTTCAGACCAGGCACAATCAAACCAAAAGCCCGTAAACGACGCCGAGCGTGGCCATATTCAAGGGAAGGCAAGTAGGATTCGTCAACGGCCGTGCGCATGGCCAAACTGTGCAGCAAGACACGTTCATTTCGGTTCAGGCTGCGCCACCACTGGTCAAAATAAGGCGTCAGCGCCGTAACCATCTGCGGCAAGATGGCGTTAAAGGTCGGCGGCATACCATACATCTTGGTTTCATACCATTTGGCGGCCGTCGCCTGCACAAAAAACGGCAGCGATCCGGCGAGCGCCTGAATATCGGCCACTTCGTTTTCCGTGTACAACAGGCCAGACTGCGACGCCGGCTGACGAATGAGCAAATCCACTTCCGTCATTTCCAGGCCCGGCAAATAAATGGGAGTCGGGTAAAAAATATTGTAAAAGGGAGACGTAGGCGGCAGGCCAATATGCTCACCCAGTTGGTACAAATCCCAGTAAGAAGCGGTTACACAGGCCAATTCATAATCCAGCACACTGGTCATGGCCCGTAGTTCGGTCAAAAAATCCTCGGAAAACGAACCGGTGCGAATGTGATCAAATTCGTCCAGCAGCAAGATGATGCGGCGATGGGGGTGCTGGCATAAAATCATTTCGACGTCGTAAAGGCTGGTTTCCTCGGGCGAAGTCTGCCACAGGTTTAAGGGTCTGGTGCCGCTGAGGGATTGATCGAGTTTTTTCAGCAAGCGGTTGTAGAAATCAGCCGGCGTCTTGCAAAACGACATGTCGATGTAGATCATGACGTAATCGCGGGGATTGGGGATGTAGCGGCCCATCACTTCACGATTCGACACGTATTGTAAAAAAGACGTTTTGCCCGCCCGGCGAACGCCTAAAACGCTTAACGATTGAGCCTGAGTGCCGGCAACAATTTCAAAAAATCGGGCTACCTGACGCGAACGGCCGTAAAAATCTTCCGGTCGCTTAATCGGATGGCCAACAATGTAAGTCAACATGGGCTGTCCTCTCCCCTTAGTCCAACAAAGAGCCTAACGGCCGTTTGCTCCCCACCCAGCCGCGCAAAAGATCAAACGCCACAGAATACGTGTAATCTTTGCTGATTAGCGTCGGCTGCCAGCCACCAGGCCGCGGCAGCCGCGTCTGCAATTCCCGCTCCACCGAATGGCGGGTGATCAGCCGGCGCTGCTCCAACTTCTTCAACGCCTGATTCAGCGTTTCATCAGCAAATTCCAGATTGCGCAGCCTCGTAGAAATCTCCAGACGCGAGATAGACTCCTCACCCTGGTCCGGGCTGCCCGACAACGCCGCCAAAACCAGTTGTTCCTCACGGGAACATTCATTCCACAAATGCAGCAAGTGGCTGTCATCCTCTTCGATGATATGGTTAAACGTTTCCCTCACGTCGGCAATCGAAATCAACTTACTCCGGTTGCCGGTCAGATTTGTAGCGCTGATCAACTGGTGGCAAATGAGCTGGCTAAAATAAGGATGCCCCCTCGCCGCCAGCCAGATCCGATCAATCGCCAGATCATCATACTGAATCATCGGGGCAACCGGATCCCGAATCAGCCGTTCAGTTTCTTCACGAGTCAACGAGACAATTTCTCGGCTGATACCCACATGAAATACGATACTCCAATAATCTTCCACCAGTTGATTGGTCCCGACGAGAATAAAGGTCATGCGCGTGCGGTGCTGCATCAGCGAGCGCAAATAGGGCAAAATATCCTGGTTTAACAGGCCCCGCTCGATGCTCACTTGCAATTGTTCAAGCTCGTCCATGATCAGGACCAGGAGTCCGTTCTCCGGCAAACTGGCTTCCACATTATCCAGAAAATCGTCAAAGTCACGATACAGCGAGCCGTTCGTCGACCAGGACTCGGGTAGAGGAACGATGATCTGCCGCCGGCTCAAATTGCGCACGATTTCCCGGCTCAGCCTCTCAAAGAATTCGGTCGTTTCGCAGCCGGCCAGCCGCTGCAAATCGACGTATACCGGGAAAATCGGGTAATTTGGATATTCGCGTATATTCTTGCCACGATGCCCACCAACCAGTTGGTACAAGGTGGAGGTCTTGCCCATACGCCGCTGACCGTACAGAATCAACGTATGCGGCTGCGTTTTGCCGATCAGGTTTTCTTCAATCCATTGAAAAACGTCTTCACGCCCCATGTACAGCGCTTCAGAAGCGGCCGTTAACGGTTTGCCCACCACGTAAGGGTTATCGACATGAAATGCAGACCGAACCTGTGAATCGAAATACACGTCGGCCTCTAAAATCTGGCGGAATTCATGGCCGCGCACGTCGAAGAAAGTGGCCCGCACCAGGATACGCGCCTCTTTCTCCCGCGGCCGCAGCCAGATAGTTACCGGAACGCTCTGACCAGAATTGATGCTGCCGATCTGGATGAGCGCAGAATCTTTTTCGGCTTCGTAGGAGGGCGAGGGCAATACGTCGAGGGTCACATTTTCGACCATGTCGGTAAACCGGGGATTCATCAACTGCCCGACTATCTGTGCCCGCCCCCGGCTGACAACGATGTGGCTGCTATCAAGCTTCAATTCCAGGATGGCGGGGATGTCGCGTTCCTCGGCGGTAATCTCGCCCAATTCGTACAAAATCATGCGGGTGGTGGCGGAGATCTGACGGTTGCCAATGGTGCGCAGGCGTTCGATTTCGGCGCGTGATACCAGCACATTTTCGCGATCAGGTGATAGCCGCTGCGCCAGCCAATCGTATTCTTCACGCGTGCCTGGATGCCGGGGCAGAAATTCGATCTTGAAGACGTGAAATTCGTAATCTTTGAAAACGAAATCGCGTTGGGAGAATTGGCGTTGGTAGAGTGGTTTGTATTCCCAAACGATGCGGTAATCGCGCGGGCTTTGCAAGCCCAGTTCTTCGTAAAGCTTGCGCTGGATAGTGCGGGCAAATGAATCGCGATCTCCCTGGTTGTTATCCATTCGACCGCCGACGAGATTAAACATATCCCAGTTGGCGTTCCATTGCAGCAAATATTTCCGGTCTTCGCCGCTGCCGATGGTGATGAAGGCAAAGGCGCTGCGGGAGCGCAAGGTATTGAGGACCCGGCTGACTTCTAACGGCCGTTCAATGCCCCGTATTGCCTGTTTGCCGGCCACCAATCCGGTACATAGCGCCAGGCGCTTCGCCCACGGATACCAGGGCGCATTTTCCAGCTCCTCAAACTTGAGCGCCGCCATGCTCTGGAAGAAAACAGCCACTGGATAATGATACCGGTACCTTTCCGGATTGTAGGTTTTGGCCATCTGACGCAGCGAAAACAGAAAGTAAAACAGGTTTTCTGAATACAGCGGGAACTGCGAATAGAGCGTGTCATACCACACAGGACGAAAATCACGCAGGTCGCTAATAAAATCGGTAAACTCGCCGTCACTCTTCTGCCAGAGGACATCTTCCACCAGCAAGGCGAACTTAAAGGCTGTTTCCATGTCCCATAGGCCTTCATCGACCATAGATTTATACAGCCGGTATTGGACGTGTGTCCGGAATTCCACTTCCAGCTTGGCCAGGTCGAAGTAGATATGCCCCGGTCGGGCATCGGAAAAATCGATCAGCCAAACGGAAACATCGGCGTCGCCAGCCTCCACCAGGACGTTCGTGGTGTTCAGATCCCCATGCACGACCGGTGAAATTTGCGGGATAGGCACAATCATGTCCTCACGGCCGATTTCCCACAACAGGCAGCGCACGTTCGTCACCGGGGAAATAAACTGCCCGCCGCCCAGGTTGAAGCTGTCGGAGTGGAAGTCATACGGCCGTTCCGTGACCGCCGCAATATTCCGCGCCAGAATCGTCTCCTGCGATTCCACCACCCGCCCCCGCACACAAATCCGCTTGCCCCGACGAATCAGCGGATGCGTTAGCAAATCCCATTCAGACTCCGAAAACGCCACCTTAAAGCGCAAAATCGGGTGATCTTTGCTCTTCAACAGCGGCGACGCCGGATACCTGGCCAACAAATCATCATGAAGATAAACCACGCCATGAACCGTATCCAATTCCGCCACTTCAAAGCCACACAGCATCACTTCGGGCTGTTCGCCCTGGCGCAATGCCTGGTAAATCGCCTGCAATTTGGCATTCCCGGCCACCGAAGAAAGCGTGGTCAATTCGTTGGCCGACAAGACCAGCCCGGCATCTTCGCTGTCGTCATATTCAGCCAACACCGCGTCCGCCAGGGTCAGATGCGGCGGCAGCACCCGCGAATACAGCGGCGCCCAAAACCTCAGCTCAATATCGCTGCTGCCCACATATAACTGCTCCAAACTGGTTTGCAGCTGTTCCAAAAGCCCATCAATCAACTCTTTGCGCAGCCGATTTTGGTCCTGCAAAAATTGCGTCAGGGTGATCGCGTCTCGTTTTGAACCGGCCAACGCATAACAAGCGCCTGCCAGGTGCTGGCCGCTGACCATCTTGCCCTGAATCTGGCCCACGCGTTGATTCAGCCGAGGTTGGATCAAAACATCTTGCTTTTCCTGAATCATTTCCAGACGATCGGCGGCGTCGATTTTCAAAATGCGGCGCAATTCATTTGCCGGTTTCACCCGGTAAATACGCGAACCGCTAAACCCTTCATCCATGCGAAAAATTTGCACCACGTCGCTGCTGGCAAATAACCGCTTGATGATGTACCGCTCTTCCGGATTTTCGTTTAGCGCCACCAGATCGGAATAACTCAGACCCGGTTCGATGCGCGGCTTCACAGCGTCGCTGGCATACCGATCAAAAATATCCGGCCAGACTACCGGCGAAAAAACGTGCTTTTGGATTTGCTCATTCAGGCGTTCCAATTTTGGCGACTGTTTAGAAAAATGCCAGGCTGCCCCTTCCCGCATCAGGTATCGCATGCGATCATCGATGGCACTGGTAAACACGACCACCGGCAATTTAGGCCGAATTTCCCGTACCTGGGTGATAAACATCGAAATTTCTGGCAGCAGGTCATAATCCGCGTCCACAAATATCAGGTCAATGTCCTGATCTTGGTGAATCACTCGCAAGGCTTTTTCAAACGATCCGGCGACGAAAAAGCGAAATTCGCTGGTATGGCACAGGACTGCTCCGGGAAACTGTTCTGCCTGCATGGCAGCAGGAGGCTGATTAAAATTCCCACCGACGCATAATGTTTTGAGTTTCATGACGCCGTGCAAGAAATGAGTTGTCGCGTTGGCCGTCATAGGCGTTCGCTCCTGAATGTGGCTGTTATTTAATTTTTTGTACTACGAATAAACAAAATGGCGGCATTGATAACATAACGTATCCACACATTATGCACGGTTATACGAAATTGCGAAACGGGTACGCATAGGAATTTTGTACTACTGGTCAGGAAAATTGAGCCGTAAAGCTCCACTGCGGAGGTTTCTAGGCGTTTTTTGTCGCCGCAGTATCCTTACCACGTATTTCCCAGGCGCGGTAAGGATACTGCGGCTACGAGGCAACAATACCAAAAATTTACCTTTCAAAGCATTTTGTAGGAGGAAAAGTGAAGGAGGAGAAAAAGGAAGAGTAACGGCCGTTACCCAATCATGCAGCCCAATTACTTGGGAATGACATTCAAAGCCTGCAAAATGAAACGGGTCGTCAGCGAAATAGGACGGTTATCCCAAGTATGCAATTGGATGATTTCTTGCTCGGAAACGTAAATATTCTCTCGCCCGGTCGAAAGCCAGCGGGCAAACAGATTCAGCCTATCATGATTGAGCCGCAGGCTGGGGAAAATGTCCACAGCAAAAATACAAAAATGATAATTCTTCAGAATTTTGTCGCGGCGCGAATATTGGCGCAAATAGATGTGCTTCAATTCTTCTACGATGTAACAATCGTGGGGGCTTTTCAAGCCCATCTCTTCTTCAATTTCACGGCAGATAGCCCGGATAAACGAATTTTCATCGCCGCGCGCATTGTCGACCTTGCCGCCAATGAGATTAAAAGCCCCCCACCTGGCGTTCCACTGAAGAAGATATTTACGGTCCGTTCCTGAACCAACGGAAATTAAAGCCAGCGCGCTTTGCTCCACATATTGGTCAAGTGGGGCTGGACTAGTAATCAGCGACAGCATTAACTCCCCGGACTGAATTTCGATCATTCGCATCTAGCCGCACTGAGTATTAATTAAAACTCCCTACAAAGTGAAAAAAATGTCGACACAAAATGGTTGTCCCTCAATCATAACCTAGAAAGGGCAAGCCGAATACCGTACTTTGGTCACTATCTTGTGGGTCTGGGAAGCGAGTAGTTGCCGAGAGAAAGCGTCAGGCAAGCGACTGGTATAGTCGCAAAAGGTTTTTAGCGGCCATTTCCCAGGTAAAGCGACGGGATTGGCGGAAGCCATTGGCCACCAGGTTGGCACGGCGGGCTGGATCGGCCAGCAAATCTTGTAAGGCTTCTGTCCAGGCCAATTGGTCATGAGGAGAAAGCTGCACGGCCGTTTCGCCCTGCCCCTCGCTTTCTGCCCACTTACCCACAACCTCTGGCAAAGAGGACGAATTCGAGGTGACCACCGGCACACCGCAGCGCATCGCCTCCAGCAAGGGCAGGCCAAAGCCCTCATACAGGCTGGGGAACAGGAACAACGTCGCTCCACTGTACAGCGCCGGCAAATCTTCATCAGCCACAAACCCGAGGAAACGCACCCGGCCGTTCAAGCCCTGCCGCGCCACCTCGGCCATCATGTCGTCATACAACCAACCCTTGCCCCCGGCGATGTACAAATTGTGCGGCCACTGGGCGGCCACAGGCGCAAAAGCACGGATGAGCATCTGGTAGTTTTTGCGCGGCTGCACTGTGCCCACCGTCAGTAAATAGGGGGTGTCATCCAGTTGGTAGCGGCGGGAAACGGCCGTTAACGCCGCAACATCTGTCACCGGCTGAAACTGCTCATTCACCCCACTGTACAACACAGTAATTTTCTCCGCCGGAATCCCCCAAACGGCCGTCAGGTCCGCCTTCGTCGCCGCCGAATCCGCCAGCACATGGCTCGCTCGCCGCACCGACCAGGGCACGACCTGGTTTAGATACTTCACCAGCACTGCGGGATAAACGTCGGGGTAATGAACGAAGGAAAGATCGTGCACCGTGAGCAAGGTGGGAACACCCCCGCCGACCGGCGGCAGCACAAAATCCGGCGAATGGAATAAATCCAACGTCCCCGTTGCCCACTGCACAGGCGCGGGGACCCGCAGGCGATACCACAGCCGATACAGCCAGCGCTCATCCAACGGCGCGGTGTGCAGTTGGATATGCTTGCCGCTTGGTAGTGGATCCGGCACGGCCGGCGGCGCAGTCTGCCGGGCAGCAAAGAGGTGATAGGTGGAACGGCCGTCCAGAGCCGTCACCGCCCGCACCAATTCGCGCGTATACCGGCCAATCCCGCCGCCCTGCGTCAACGCCGATGTTACGTCAATGCCAATGCGCATCAATCTACGTCGCTATACGTCCAAAACCGATTGACAAAGAAATTCCAGAACAATACCACAATCGTGGCAATCATTTTTGCCGGAATGTAGCCGGGCAGCGCCAGCACCCCCATACTGTCCAACAGCGAATCGAACAACGGCTCCAGCAGCACCAGGATGCCATTGTTAATGGCCAGACCGATGATGCTGACCACCGCAAACTGGCCCATCTGCGACATGATGCTTTTAGATCGCGAATCCGGGTAGGTCCAATAGCGATTCAGCGTAAAGTTGCTGATGACAGCCATCGTGAAGGAGATCGTATTGGCGACAACCGTAGCCATGCCGGTCGTTTCCTTGAGCAGAGTCAGGGTGCCAAAATCGACCACGAAACCGATCGTGCCGACGATCAAAAATTTAAAAAAGCGCTCGGCCTCTTTCGGGTTGATCCCAAAATTGCTGGCCAAACGCACAAATAAGGTGATCATGTACTTGTTATGCCTCTACGTCAGATTTAGTTTTGGCTGCACGGCCGTCTACCTGCCAGCGCAGCACAGCCAACAACCCAAACATCACGCCCAGATGGACATAGATATTGTTAACATAAAGTTTGTCCACAAGGTGATGTACCGCCAGCGCCGCCCAGGCGGCCAGCAGCCCCAGCGCCAAACCGCGCGCCGCACCCTCTAACTCACCCAGCAGACGCCAGGTCTGCCAGACGACAATCAGCCAGAACCCCAGGTAGGCCAACAGGCCCACGACACCTACTTCTGCCAGCAGGTTGAGGTAATAGTTGTGGGCGTGGCCCAATGCGTCCGGCCAGTTGATGAGCGCATAGGCAGCATAAGCTGGCTCATAATTGCCAAAGCCCACGCCCCACCACAAATGTGCCCGGGCCATGTCCAACGCCGCCTGCCAATGGGCCAATCGCTCCAAAACGGCGTAATTGGCGTCGTTGATGTCGGCTCCGCGCACGTCGCCGAACTGCAAATCCTGGCCAAAGCCTACCAGGCGGTCCGTCACGCTGGCGGGAACCAGGCCAAGCTGCCAGCCGGCCAGAAAGAGAAGGCCACCGCCGAGCAGCAGCGCCATCCCCCAGCGGCGATGGCGCGGCCAGAAAAACAACAACACGGCCGTGCCCGCCGCAAAGCCCAACCACGCGCCGCGGCTCCAGGAAAATACCAACCCCAATCCCGTCAACCCGACCACAGCGCCAATCAGCACCAGCGGTCCCCACACTTGCGGGGCGAGCAGTGAAATTTTAGACTCCCGCCGCTCCTGCCAAACCACGGTCAGCACTGCCAGCAAAATACCTCCCGCCAGCAGCGCCGATAAATTCATAAACCCGCCATAAGGATTCGGCTGCTCAAATGTGCCCGCTGCCCGGTAAAAACGGCCCAACACCAAGAAATGCTCCGGGCCATCGCCGCGCAGACCAAACTGCCAGATGCCAATCACTGCCTGCACGACCCCGGACAACAGCAGCATGCCCGCCAGCAGCCAGGGAGCGTAACGGCCGTTTCCCCCTTCCCCCATTTCCTGCGCCAGATCCACTACCAGCAGCACCAGCAGGCCCATCTCCAACCACTTCATCAGCTCGCGCAGCCCCACCGTCACCGACAGCGCGCCCGGCACGGTCAGAGCCATCAGCAGCAAAAAAAGGCCCAGCGGCACGTTCAAAAAGGTATGGGGGATGATGAGGCGGCGGCGCGACAGGCTGCGTGCCAACCAGGCCGCGAGCGTAAAAATCAGCAGCAGTTGGCCGCTGTCCAGCCCCCAGCCAAACAGCACGCTCTCCAACGCGCCAAACGGCCCCAGCAGCAGGGCCACACCCAGCCCCACCAGCGGCTGGATGAGGGTGAGCACAAAAACGGCCGTGCCGCCGACCAAAGCCGCGCCCCAAACCAGCGGCAAACGCGCCAGCAGCCAACCCGCCAGCAGCGCGCCGGCCAAAAACCAGCCGGTTGGCCAGAGAGTGAATTTCCATTTTCTGAGGGGCAGGGCATTCATGGAGAACAGGCAGGAAAACGGCCGTTGGCCTGACAAAACCAACGGCCGTTGATCATCTAATCATCCTAGACGCGCGGCCGAAAATAAGCCACCGTCTCTTTCAAACCTTCGTGCAGCCCAACCTTTGGCTCCCAATCCAGCACACGCTTTGCTTTGCTGATGTCTGGCTGCCGCAGCTTGGGATCGTCCGTAAAGCGATCATCCTTGGGATTCACGTGCACAATATCCGATTTGCTGCCAGAAACCTCAATAACCGCCTTGGCAAACTCCAAAATAGACATTTCCGTGGGATTGCCAATATTCACCGGCAGCGATTCAGCCGAGAACAGCAGCCGGTAAATGCCTTCCACCAGGTCGGTGTAATACTGGAAAGAACGTGTCTGGCTGCCATCGCCATACACGGTCAGCGGCTTATTAGTCAGCGCCTGGTAGATGAAGTTGGGCACAACACGGCCGTCATTCAGGCGCATCCGCGGCCCATAGGTGTTAAAAATCCGCACAATCCGCGTCTCCAGGCCGTGATAGCGCTGGTAAGCCAACGTCATGGCCTCGGCAAATCGCTTGGCCTCGTCATAAACCCCGCGCGGGCCAATGGGATTCACGTTACCCCAATACGTCTCTGGCTGCGGATTGACTTGCGGGTCGCCATACACCTCGGAGGTCGAAGCCAGCAGGTAACGCGCATCCTTCACCTTCGCCAGACCCAACGTATTGTGTGTGCCCAGCGAACCGACCTTCAACGTCGGAATGGGATGCGCCAGATAGTCGTTGGGGCTGGCCGGCGAAGCAAAATGCAGCACCGCATCCAACGCTCCCGGCACGTAGATGTGATTGCTCACGTCATGTTTAATAAAGGAAAAACGTTCGTTGCCAAACAGATGGGCGATGTTATCCATATTGCCGGTGATCAAGTTGTCCATACCCACCACGGTATGCCCTTCTTTGATGAAGCGATCACACAAATGGGAGCCTAAGAATCCGGCCGCGCCCGTAATTAAAACACGCATATGACCTCCTAATTTGGTGCCGACGGCAAACGTCAAGCAAGCTATTTTAACGCAGAAATATTCAGGGGCGAATTACGACTGGCAAACGTAGAACAATCGGTGAACTCGCCAGTAAACCAAGCTCGTTGTATACTCTGCAGCAACTTCACCTTATGGAGTCTTCCATGCAAAAACCCAACGATGCTCAGCCATCCCATATTAAACCACCCACTACTAACAACTCGTCTGACGACACCCACGAAACGCGCAAAGCTGACCACATTCGGATCAATCTGGAAAAAGACGTTGCTTTTAAGAAACTCACCACCGGGCTGGAGCAGTACTTTTTTCTGCATCAGGCGCTGCCGGAATTAGACCTGGACCAAATCGACACCACCACCACCCTTTTTGGCAAGACGTTGAGCACGCCGCTGCTCATTTCGTCGATGACCGGCGGCACGGCCGAAGCGCGGCAAATCAATCAGACGCTGGCGGCGGCAGCCCAGGAATTGGGCATCGCCATGGGGTTGGGATCACAGCGCGCGGCCATCGAGGATGATTCACTGGCGGCCACGTATCAGGTGCGCAACGTCGCGCCGGACATCCTGCTGTTCGCCAACCTGGGTGCGGTGCAGCTGAATTATGGCTATGGCCTGGACCACTGCCGCCGTGCGGTAGATATGATCGAAGCCGACGCCCTCATTTTGCACTTTAACGCCCTACAGGAGGCCGTGCAGCCGGAGGGCGATGGCAATTTTGCCGGCCTACTGGCCAAGGTGGAGGCGGTTTGCCGGGCACTGCCGGTGCCGGTGATCGCCAAAGAGGTGGGCTGGGGCTTTGCCGGGGAAACTGCCCGGCAGTTGGTGGAAGCCGGCGTGGCGGCCATTGACGTAGCCGGCGCGGGGGGCACATCCTGGAGCCAGGTGGAAATGTACCGCGCGCCAACAGCCCGCCATGCGCGGGTGGCCGGGGCGTTTATTGATTGGGGCATCCCCACGGCCGTTTCCCTGCAATACTGCCGCGCCGCCGCGCCGAATCTGCCCATCTTCGCCAGCGGCGGCATCCGCAACGGCATCGACGTGGCCAAATGCATTGCCTTGGGCGCCAATCTGGTCGGTTTCGCCGGCGATTTTCTGCGCGCGGCCGATAACGGCGGCATCGCCGGCGTCATCGAAATGGCGGCCACGATCACCGACGAACTGCGGGTTAGCATGTTCGGCAGCGGCGCCAGCGACTTGCGGGCGCTCAGCCAGACGCCTTTGCTGCGAGAATTTTAATCCGCCCGGACAACAACGCCGGGTCCAACAAATGGAATGACCTGATGCCATCTAAACTAAAAACACTTTCACAGACGATGCTGGCCGCCTTAAATGAAGAAATGCGGTCCGTTTTGCAATCGAGCGGGGCACAGCCGGACCCGTTTTACGGCATGATCCACTATCACATGGGCTGGGTCGACGAGCAACTGCAGCCGGTGCAGGTGTATCCGGGCAAGCAGATACGGCCGTTGCTCTGCCTGCTCACCTGCCAGGCGGCCGGCGGCGACTGGCGGCAAGCCCTGCCCGCAGCCGCGGCCATCGAAATTCTGCATAACTTCTCGCTGGTCCATGACGACATTGAAGACGCCAGCCCTACGCGCCGCGGCCGCCAGACGGTCTGGCAAATCTGGGGCATCGAGCAAGCCATCAATATTGGTGACGCCATGTTTGCCCTGGCTCATCTGGCCATGAACCGGCTCATCGAACGCGGCGTTCCAGCGCTTGTCGTGGTGCAGGCGCTGCGTCGGTTTGACGAAACGTGCGTGCACCTGACGCAAGGACAGTATGCCGACATGGATTTTGAGCAGCGGGATGGGGTGAGTGTGGCAGAGTACATGGCGATGATTGAAGGGAAAACGGCCGTGCTCGTCTCGCTCGCAGCAGAATTGGGGGCGCGGATTGCCGGGGCAGAGGAAACGGCCGTAACCCATTACGCCCAATTTGGCCTGGAACTGGGCCTCGCCTTCCAGGTCAAAGACGACATCCTCGGCATCTGGGGCGATGAAACGCTCACCGGCAAATCGGCAGCCACCGACATCACCACTAAAAAGAAAACCCTGCCCGTTCTCTACGGCCTGGAGCACAGCGTCGACTTACGCCAGCTCTACGCTCAAGACCTCGTTGACGAGACCTTCGTCACCCAAGTCATCGAACAGCTAGACGCCTGCGGCGCACGCGCCTTCACCGAAAACAAAGCCAGCGCCTACTCAGAGGGGTCCATCGATCACCTGCACGCCGCCCAACCCGGCGGCGATGCCGGAGCAGCCCTGCACGAACTGACCAACATGCTGCTCCAGCGCAACTCCTGATCAAAAAAAGGCGATCTCGCCGATCGCCTTCCTTTTATCAAAAAGAAAAAGCTGTCGTTGAGTGAACGACAGCTTTTTTCATTTTTATTCCATGTCCAGGTCCATGTCCACTTTGCCGGAGAGACGCTGAGCGTCGGCGGCATCGATGGCCGCCGCAGCAGCGATCGCCGCCAGAATGTCCTCGTCAGTGTCGTCGCCAATCAACGTCTTGCTCAAGTCGATTTCTTCGCCGGCCGCCAACAACTCTTCGGCCTCTTCGCGGGCTTCAAGCTGTTCCTGATGCTTCTTGAAACCAGTCCCGGCCGGAATCAACTTACCGATGATGACGTTTTCCTTTAGACCATACAGTGCATCTTCACGACCGCCAATCGCCGCCCCAGCCAACACCTTAATGGTATGCTGGAAGGAGCTGGCCGACAGGAAGCTTTCCGTGTTCAAGGCCGCTTTGGTGATGCCCAACAGGACCGATTCTGCCTGCGCCGGGATACCACCTTCTTCGATGATTTCCTCATTATTGGCCTGGAAGACAGCCAGATCAATCAGCTCGCCGGGCAGCATTTCCGTATCGCCGGAAGCAGTAACCATGACCTTGCTCAACATTTTGCGGATGATCACCTCAAAATGCTTGTCGTGGATGTTCTGCCCTTGCGGACGGTACACGATCTGCATTTCACGCAGCAAGTACTGGGTGACTGCGTCGCGGCCCAGGATTTCCAGGATGCGGTGCGGGTTCTTGGAGCCTTCGGTTAATTGATCACCGGCGTTGACGGTTTGCCCATCGGAGATGAGCATGCGCATACCGGCGGGAATTTCGTAATCCCGTTCGTCGCGGCTTTCCCAGATCACGCGCAGGCCCTTGGCGTCTTGCACCAGACGGCCGCCATGTCGCGCAGTGATGATCTCGTCATCCTTTTCAGCAATAATTGCCCCGGATTCGATGTCTTCATCGCCTGAGAATTTGACTTCCCAGCCTTCAGGAATTTCGTAGACGTCCTCGACCAGTTTGCTTTCGGTCACAAAAACGTGACGAACACCGTCCACTACACGAATTTCGGCAATGCCGCCAATTTCGGTCATGACAGCCTCGCCCTTGGGCCGCTGGCGGGCTTCAAACAGCTCTTCCACGCGGGGCAAACCCTGGGTGATGTCGCCAGCCGCTGAGGCAGTACCGCCGGTGTGGAAAGTACGCAGGGTCAGCTGCGTGCCGGGTTCGCCGATGGATTGGGCAGCGACGATACCTACGGCCGTTCCCAAATCCACCAGTTTACCGCGTGCGAGGTCAATGCCGTAACATTTCTTGCAAACGCCGCGGCGCAGTTCGCAGGTCATCGGCGAGTAAACGTACACTTCGTCAATGCCCAGCTCGTCGACCTCTTGGGCCAGCTCGTCGGTAAACAATTCGTTTTCGTGGATGATGATTTCGCCGGTTTCAGGATTGACGACGTTTTGGGCAGCGGAACGGCCGTATAACCGCTCGGCCAGAGTCTGCTTACCAAAATTGTCGGAGCGGCGCACGTAAATGCCTTTGTGCGTGCCGCAATCATCGGCCATGATGATGATGTCCTGGGCGATGTCTACCAGACGCCGCGTCAGATAACCGGCGTCGGCGGTACGCAGGGCGGTATCGGCCAGACCCTTGCGTGCACCGTGCGTGGAGATGAAATACTCCAGGGTATTCAAGCCCTGGCGGAAGTTGGATTGAATCGGCACAACGATGATGCGACCACTGGGGTCAGCCATCAGGCCGCGCATGCCGGCCAACTGCGTAATGGGGCCAAATCCACCCTTGCCCGCGCCGGAGAGCGCCATAATGGCAATCGGGCTGCCGGGATCCATGGCGTTGCGCACGGCCTTTTCCACCTGGTCCTTGGCATTGTTCCACTGCTCGACAGTGCGCTGGTATTGTTCATCTTCAGTCAGCAGCCCGCGCCGGTACTGGCGGTCGATTTCGTCCACCTTCTTGCGGGCGTTGACCAGAATTTCATCCCGCTCTTCGGGAATTGTCAGGTCGGCCACGGCAATGGTCGTGCCAGAAATTGTGGCGTATTTGAAGCCAATGTTTTTGATGCTGTCCACCAACTCGATGGTGGCTTCGTCACCCAACAAGCGATAGACGCGGTTGATCAGGTTATTGACGCCGCCTTTGTCCAGCACGCGGTTGACAAACCGCGCCTCTTTAGGCAAAGCTTGGTTAAACAGCACGCGCCCCGGCGACGTTTCGATAATCCGGTGGCGGGGTTTGCCATCGGCGTAGCGCTCGTGATTGTCTTTGTAATAGGTTTCGGTTTCCAGGCGGATGCGTGCGTGGATGTCCACGTAGCCCAGGTCATAAGCGGTCTGGACTTCGTCAATGGAACTGAAGATGCGGCCTTCGCCGAGACGGCCGTCTTGCATCAGCGTCAGGTAATACACGCCCAACACCATGTCCTTAGACGGGCCAACGATAGGCTCGCCGTTCGCCGGTTTGAGCAGGTTGCGCGTGGCCATCATCAACGATTTGGCCTCTTCCACCGCCCGGTCAGACAGCGGAACGTGCACCGCCATCTGGTCGCCGTCAAAGTCGGCGTTAAACGCCGCGCACACCAACGGATGCAACTTGATGGCCTTACCTTCCACCAACATGGGCATGAAAGCCTGGATACCCAGGCGATGCAAAGTCGGCGCGCGGTTCAGCATAATCGGCCGTCCTACGATCACCTCTTCCAACACCTGCCACACTTCCGGCTGCTGCCGTTCGATGAAGCGGCGTGCGCCTTTCACGTTGCTGGCATGACCATACTTCACCAGCTTACTGATCACAAACGGGCGGAACAACTCCAGAGCCATCGTCTTAGGCAAACCGCACTGGCCCAACTTCAGCTTTGGCCCCACCACAATTACCGAACGGCCGGAATAGTCCACACGCTTGCCCAGCAGGTTGCGCCGGAAGCGGCCCTTCTTACCCTTCAGCATATCCGAAAGCGACTTCAACTCGCGACGGCCGCGTCGGCTAAGGGCTTTGCCGCGCTGGCTGTTGTCGATCAGGCTGTCTACCGCCTCTTGCAACATGCGCTTCTCATTACGCACAATCACATCCGGCGCACCCAGCTCCAGCAGGCGCTTCAGGCGGTTATTACGATTGATAACCCGGCGGTACAGGTCATTCAAGTCAGAAGTGGCAAAACGGCCGCCATCCAACTGCACCATCGGGCGTAAATCGGGCGGGATGACGGGCAAAACAGTCAAAATCATCCATTCCGGCCGGTTGCCGCTCTGGCGCAGCGCCTCAACTACTTGCAAGCGGCGGGTGGCGCGCTTGGCGGCCTGCTTAGAACGCGTGGTCCGCACTTCCCGCCACAGATCGCGGGAAAGTTTGTCCAGATCCATGCGCCGCAAAATTTCATATAACGCTTCGGCCCCCATGTCGGCCTTGAAGACGTTGCCAAATTTGCTTTTTAGCTCACGATATTCCGTTTCATTCAGGAACTGCATCTGCACCAGACCTTCCAATTGTTCCTTGTTGGCCTGGTACTGTTGGCGCAGGCGGGTCAGCTTCATGCCAATAATGTCACGTTTTTCTTGACCAACCGCCTGGGTTTCCGAACGCAGCTCCTCAATTTCTTTTTGCAAGGCGGCAACGCGGCTTTGATGATCTTCTTCATGCTCTTGCTGCACCCGGGTCAAACGTTCGGTCGTGATTTCCTGAACCAGGACGGCATGTTCGCGGCCAATCGTTTCGCCTTTCTGGGCGATCATCTCGCCATCCAGCGTGATGTCATCAGGCGCAGCGCTTTTCTTCATGTTTTCCAGCCGCTGCTCCATCATTTTGGCTTCCCGCACAACCTCGTCGGTAATCTCCGCCAGGCGGTCGTCAAAGGTAGCGTTCAACTCGGCTAACTGGGCTTCCAGGTCGGCCAAACGAGTAGTGACGTCGGAAGTGGCGTCGGCTACCTCGCCTTGCATTTCCATTTCCAGACGCAATTCGGCTTCTTCCAGCTCGTCGTCCAGGCGCTTGATGGCCCGTTGGCGCGCTTCGTCATCGACACTGGTGGTGACGTATTGGGCAAAATAGAGTACACGATCCAGGTTGCGCCGGGATACGTTGAGCAGCAGGCCCATGTAACTGGGCACGCGGCGTGTATACCAGACATGGGCGACCGGCGCAGCCAGTTCGATGTGACCCAGACGTTCACGTCTTACGGAAGAGCGCGTGATCTCGACGCCGCATTTATCACAAACGATGCCTTTGTAGCGAATGTTTTTGTATTTACCGCAGTAGCACTGCCAATCCCGGGTGGGGCCAAAGATGGCTTCACAAAATAGACCATCTTTTTCCGGTCTGAGGCGGCGGTAGTTGATTGTTTCCGGCTTGGTGACTTCACCATATGACCAGGAACGAATTTGTTCGGGGGATGCTAGGCTGATTCTAAGCGAGCGGAATTCTGTTGTATCCACTAGGTGACCTCCCAAAAGATTTGAAGCTCCAACCCTCTATCTCTACGATTATCAACTGGCGCTTGGCGCCGATGGGGACAAAAAGTGCATAAACACATAAAAGAGCGTAAGGCATTTTTAGCCTACGCTCTTGTAGTGACCCAGGACACTTTATAACATAACCAAGTAATTTTAATGGGTTGAGGCTGATATGTCAATAGTATTGTATGAGAGTTAACTAAAAAAACGCCCTTGGCAGGGGGTATCATTATCATGCAGCGACTTCGCCCAGCGTATGTTTGAGGTAAGCTTCCATGAAGTCGTCCAGACGGCCGTCTAACACCGCCTGCGTGTTGCCTGTTTCATAGTTGGTCCGGTGATCCTTTACCATTTTATAAGGATGCAGCACGTACGAACGAATCTGGCTGCCCCAACCGGCGTCGACATCTTCACCTTTTAATTCGGCCATTTCCGCCTCTTGCTTGCGCCGTTCCAGATCGAACAACTGCGATTTGAGGATGTTCATAGCCACTTGCATGTTTTGCGTGAGGGAGCGTTGATTCTGGCAAGAGACGACAATACCGGTAGGCAGATGGACGATGCGCACGGCCGTTTCATTCTTTTGCACGTGCTGGCCACCGGCACCACTGGCCCGGAAGCGGTCAATGCGCAAATCCTTCTCGTCGATCTCGATCTCAATGTCTTCGGCCACGTCCGGCCACACTTCCACCTTGGCGAATGAGGTATGGCGGCGTTTGGAGGCGTCAAAGGGCGAAATGCGAACCAACCGGTGCACGCCACGCTCGGATTGGAGACGGCCGTACACATAATCCCCTTCAATCGACATCAAACAACTTTTAATCCCCGCTTCATCCCCACTGCTCTCATCCAAAATCGTTACGATAAAATTGTGCGATTCCGCCCAACGAATGAACATGCGCTGCAGCATCAGTGCCCAATCCTGCGCCTCCGTTCCACCGGCCCCGGCATGAATCGCCAAAATCGCATTCTCATCATCATACTCGCCGGAAAACAATGCCCGAAACTCCAAATCGGCCACCTGGTTCGCTAAAAATGCCGCTTCCTGCTGGATTTCCGCATACAGCTCATCATCTCCCAAACTGGCCAGTTCCAAAGCATCATTGAGCCGTTTACTCAACGCCTCCCATACCGTCACCTGATCTTTCAGGCGCGTCAACTCCTTCATCACCGACTGCGCTTTGTCCGGATCATCCCAAAAGCCTGGTTCTCCGGCAATCTGTTCCAACTGCTGAACCTTGTCAACCTTGGCAGCTACGTCAAAGACGCCTCCGCAAATGATTGACATTGGTCTGTAACTCCTCAAGTTGAGCGATTAAATCTTCCATTTCCACACCCTCTTTTAATTTCCGTTTGCAAACAAACCACTCACAAATTGGTCAGGATCGAAGGGCGCCAGGTCCTCAATCCTTTCCCCGGTGCCAATAAACCGAACCGGCAGGCCCAACTCCCGGTAAATGGCAAACACCATGCCACCCTTCGCCGTGCTGTCCAATTTGGTCAAAATCACGCCGGTGGCTTTGACAGATTCTTTAAATTTGGCCGCCTGAACCAGTGCATTCTGGCCGGTCGGCGCATCCAAAACCAAAAACACCTCATGTGGGGCACCATGCACGCTTTTACGGCAAACACCGTACACCTTCTCCAATTCCTTCATCAGGTTGAATTTGGTATGCAAACGGCCGGCAGTATCAATAAACAGCAAATCATAGCCGCGCGCGCGGGTAGCCCGAATGGCATCGTAAGCTACCGCAGCCGGATCGCCGCCGGGTTGACCGGCGATCACCGGCACGCCGGCGCGTTCTCCCCAAACTTTTAATTGGTCAATCGCTGCCGCCCGGAAAGTATCTCCCGCCGCCAGCAGCACGTTTTTGCCCTGATTTTTATAGCGGAGGGCCAGCTTCCCAATCGTCGTGGTCTTGCCGGCGCCATTCACGCCTACAACCATGACCACCGTGAGCTGGCGGGGCTGCTCCAGCTCGTACACCGGCGGATCAACCAGGATAGCCCTCATCTCTTTTTGCATCGCGGCAATAAGCTGATCCGTCCGAAAAAGGCCTTCCGCTTCCACGCGTTGGCGCATGCCAGAAACCAGGTCGATCGTTGTGGGGACGCCCACGTCAGCTTGAATAAGCAGGGCCTCCAGGTCTTCCCAGGTTTCTTCGGTAATTTCGCCCATACCCAGTACGTTCACGATCTGCCCAAAGACAGTTTGCCGGGTACGGCCTAACGATTCACGAATACTTTTAAACAAAATCAACCTCTTATTCGTTAAAAAACCTGCCCTCATATGCTCGGAGCGAGCCGCTTGCGCCAGAAGGCAGGTTTAACCACCTGTGCTAATGGGGGATCGCACCATAAGCGTATTGGCGCTACCAACCCAAAGGAGAAGTATAACAACGTTCAGGGTGAAGGCAATTCGATGATTTCGCCGTCGGCGGTTAACTGCTCGATGCGCAGGGTGGCCTGGTTGAGCTGTTTGTTACAACGCTCAGCCAGTTTTTGGCCGCGTTCGAACAAGGCCAGCGACTCATCTAACGTTAATTCGCCTGTTTCTAGCCGGGCAACGATGTCTTCTAAGGCTTTGAGCGCTTCTTCAAAAGTTAAGGTTTCTAGGTCTTCGGCCATTTCGCGCATCTCCTTTTGACGATACCTGAGCCTGCTCAGGCAAAATCATGGACGTACTCTTATGAACTGCTATAACGTGCCGACCGTGGGTTGGTGATCGCCCTGGAGATACTCGTGGAGCAATTTTTTGGCTCCATTGCTGATGTCTGGGGGCAATTCGGTTAAGGGAAAGAACCGGCAGTCGGCTATCTCAAAATCGGTCTGGCCATTCAGGCGAAAATCCTCACACAGGTAATAGACGACGTGATCGCTCTTGGCGCCTTTGAGGTATGAGTAAAGTCCCCAAAACTGCAATTCACCCAGGTCGGCGCCGGCTTCTTCGCAGGCCTCGCGGCGGGCGGCGGCTTCAAACGTCTCGCCCCGTTTCAGGCCGCCGCCGGGCAAAAACCAGCCGGGTCGGTAGGTATGCCAGACCAGCAAGACAGCGCCGTCTTGAATGAGCATCAGGCGCACGCCCCAGCCCAGGGGCTTAAAAATCCGCCAGTAGGTTTCCCCAAGCAGGTAGAGGATGCGGGCTTTTAAATGCATGGGATGGTTACTCTACCTGCACATCGAACTGGCCATCGGCGACCTGGATGGTAAGGGCATCGCCGGATGTGACGTCGTCTTTGGCGCGTACGACACGGCCGTTTTCCCGCAGCCGCACAATGGCATAACCCCGGGACAGGGTCGCCAGGGGGCTAACGGCCGTTAACCCCGCCACAACCACCGCCAACCGCGCCCGCTCCTGCGCCAGCCGATTGCCCATCGCCCGGTCTAACCGGGCCACGGTCACATCCAGCCGCTGACGGTTGCCATCCAGCCTCATTTGCGGGCTCAGGTGGGCCAGCGCTCTGGTCAGGGTTTGCACCTGCCACTGCTTCTGCCGAATCTGGTCTTGCAGCTTGCCGCGCAGGAACGCTTGATAGCCGGCCAGCAACGGCCGTATCTCCTCAATATCCGGCGTGGCCAGTTCGGCGGCCGCCGAAGGAGTGGGCGCGCGCTGATCGGCGACAAAATCGGCGATGGTGAAATCTGTTTCGTGGCCCACGCCGGTGATGATGGGATGGTGAGCGGCAAAAATCGCCCGCGCCACCCGTTCGTCGTTGAAGGCCCACAAATCCTCAATGGAGCCGCCGCCTCGGGCCACGATGATGACGTCGATGTCGGAACGGCCGTCCAACCACTGCAAGGCACGCACAATTTGCGGCGGCGCCTCGGCGCCCTGCACCAGGGTGGGAGCAATCAACACCGCCGCCAACGGGTACCGCCGGCTCAACACGTTGAGAATATCCCGCAGGGCAGCGGCGTCCGCCGACGTGACAATGCCGATTTTGCGCGGCGCAGGCGGGATAGGCTTTTTATGCGCCGGATCGAACAGACCTTCGTCGGCCAGGCGCTGTTTGAGCTGCTCAAAGGCGAGGGCCAGGTCCCCGCGCCCGGTCGGTTGCAGCCGCTCCGCGTAAAGCTGATACACACCGCCGGCTTCGTAGACGGAGATACGGCCGTTAACCACCACCGCATCCCCTTCCTCCGGCGCAAAATAAAGCCGCTCCGCCGCCGAACGCCACATCACACACTTGATCTGCGCCCCGGCGTCTTTCAACGTGAAATACAAATGGCCAGAACGCGCCCGCGTAAAATTGGAAATCTCGCCGCCGACGCTCACATCTTGCAGCCGGTAATCAATGGCGAACATCTCCCGAATGTAGGCGGTCAGCTCGGTAACGCTCCACGTCGATTGGCTAAATTGGTCCGCTTGCTGGACAAAAAGTCCCACGATCCCTCCTTGCCGCTGCCGGCTAACGCCCAGACTGCTCCTGCTCGGCGCGCCAGACGTGGTATTCCGGCACGTCTTCGCCTACCGACCAGAAAAAGAAGTACGCCCCCATTGGCCCCATAAATTTGAACTGGCGGCTGAATCGTTTGGCGCGTTCGTTGTAATCCAATCCATCCAATGAGCGCAAATAAGCCGGAAACGAACCATGCTGGCGGATCAGGTTTTGGCAGACGCGGGCATTGTGGATGGTTGCTTCGATTTTACGGCCGTTACGCACAATCCCCTTGTCCTCCACCAGCCGCTCAACATCCTCGGCCGTAAACTCAGCCACCCGGTCCACGTCGAAACCGGCAAACGCCGCCTGAAAGTTCGGCCACTTCTGGCGGATCACCTGCCAGCTAAACCCGGCCTGAAAGACGGCCTGAGTAATTTTTTCCAGGTAGCCAGCGTCATTTTCCGGCACAGCCCGTGGCGGGACTCTATCATCTTCCGGTATTGTCATGGAAACCTCGCTGTCTGGTCGGTTGATCGAAAGTCTGGCAGCCAACCTGACCAACCAACAAACCAACTGCCGTTAGAACATACGCTCTGATTTTATGAGGCTTTTCCCCTGGCGGCAAACGCAGTTGTCCAACTTCGCCGGATCATGCTAAAATTTTTTACAATCTTACCTGGAGGTGACGTCTGGAAAGTCTAGAATTTGCCCACGTATTGGTCGATTCCATCCTGGATAAAAAAGGCAGCGACATCGTGCTGCTTGATTTGCGCGAACAAAGTGTTTTCGCCGACTATTTTCTAATTTGTAATGGGGAGAATGATCGCCAAATTCGCGCCCTGGCTGAAAGCGTGCGCCAGGAAGCCAAGCAAGAAGCCGGCATCCTGGCCAACGGCGTTGAAGGGATTCCCGAAGCAGGGTGGATCCTCATTGATTTTGGCGACCTGATTGTGCACGTTTTTTCGCCGGATAAACGGGAGTATTACAGCCTCGAAGATTTGTGGACGGACGCGCACGTTGTTTTGCGCCTGCAATAATCTGGCGAGAAGGCCGCTAAACTAAATAAAAAGAGCGCTGCGTGAGCGCTCTTTTTTGTTTCGTTGGGATTAGGTTACGGCCGTTTCTCAACGCCTACTCACGAATCCAACTGTCCGTGACCCGGCCCCATTCAACCAGTTCCGCCTGGCTAAAGAAAAGATTCACTTCTTTGACCGCATTCACCGGGCTGTCTGAGCCGTGGACCAGGTTACGGCCGATTTCCATGCCCAAGTCGCCGCGAATGGTGCCGGGGGCAGCGGCTACAGGATTGGTAGCGCCCATGGTTGAGCGGGCAGCGGCAATGGCGTCTTTGCCTTCCCAAACCATCGCCACCACCGGGCCAGAGGTGATGTACTCGACGAGGCTGTTGTAAAACGGCCGTTCCCGATGCACCGCATAATGCTGCTCGGCCAGTTCACGCGACATCTGCATGAATTTCATACCCACCAGCTTCAAACCACGGCGCTCAAAACGCCCCACAATTTCACCGATCAGACCGCGCTGCACGCCGTCTGGCTTTACCAAAATCAATGTCCGTTCCATCAAAAAAAGTCTCCCAAAATTTGATTACATGCAACAAGGAAGGACGAAAAACCAGGCAGTCTACGCCGATTCTTCGTCCTTCACCAACAATCTTTTTAAGCTGACCGTAGATTTGTACCTGATTTTTACATCTGGTCAAGCGCTTGGCGATAGGTTTCCAACGCTTTCTGCAGTTGGCCGTTGCGCATGTAGGCGTCGCCCAACATGCGGCGCACCAGCGGCCGGTCGGCGTGCTGGCTGGAAGCGGCTTCCAGGTCGGCGATGAGGGTATTGAGACCCTCCCCTGTCTCCACCAGCGAGGCGTAGCTTTCCAGCGCCGCCTCTACCTGGCCACCGTGCAGAGCCTCGCGGGCCGTTTGCAGCCGGTCTTGGTCTAATTCCACAGCCGACATGCCCAGGTCGAGGTCGGGAATCAGCAAATCATCTTCCAGATCGCCGGTATCCGGCAAGGAAGCCTCGCTCAATGGGCCGGTTTGTACTCTGGGTGACAACGGGCCTGTCTTACCGGTCGCGGGTTGGCGCGGTTCGCCCTGGAAGCTGCCAGTTCCGGTCATGGTCGCTTCTTCTTCGGCGGCCAGCCAACTGTCAAGGTCAGGCTCCGGCAAAGCTCCCAGCCAATCGGTATGTCCCACCACGCGTTGCTGATCTTCTGCCACGTCGGCGATCAGCCAATCAGGCAAAGAATCGTCCACTTCGTCCAGGTCTGATGGGCCTTCATCCGCCGGCGACAGGTCTGCCTCATCGTCTGCGGCCGTCTTTTCTATGACTGTTTCTGCGGCGGCCACATCCAACGCGGCCGTGATCCAGGCCGGCGCGTCCAGATCGTCCACGGCCGTTTCATCTGTCACGCTGGGTAACTCGTCCAGGGAAGCGCCCTGCCGGGCTGCCAACTGTTCCAACCAGGCCATGGCGTCGTCGATGTCGTCGGGGACGCCTAGTGCCGCTTCCGCCGTGTCGGCAACGGCCGTTTCCTCTGACGGTGTCGTCCAGTCCTCCATCGTCTCCAGGTCTTCCACGGTGTCTACTTCTTCTAAAACGTCAGCCGCGCTGCTGGATTGGGCGGCAATCCAATCCGGGGTTTCAACCTCATCCGCCACCTCGGTAACCGACGGCAGCTCGTCGAGGGAAGCGCCCTGCCGGGCGGCCAACTGCTCTAACCAGGCCATGGCGTCATCAATGTTTTCCGGCACGTCCAGCTCGGCAGCGGCCATTTCCGGCTCTACCGGCGCCTCA
>Ga0116151_10000498_pt1 | contig 35988 bp, 30 predicted proteins | sample AD_UKC117_MetaG_FD_89893 | JGI IMG/M metagenome (GOLD analysis project Ga0116151, IMG submission 89893) | Active sludge microbial communities of municipal wastewater-treating anaerobic digesters from Hong Kong - AD_UKC117_MetaG | ecosystem: Engineered > Bioreactor > Anaerobic > Digestate...
CGCTGGAAGAAATGCTGAACGCGGAAGCGGCGGGCGGCACCGGGTATCTCGAATTTGAACTGCTGAAAGATCGCTGGCCATACCCTGCGCAGGACGGCCTTTGCCATAGCGGCAGGGACAGTACGCAGTGAACTGCAGCGCAAAACTCCGCGTTTCGGCGCGGTTTTGTTTTTTAAATGGGCATGCGGGAGACGGAAGGAGTTGAAATCCGGCGGATAATATAAGATAATAGGAAAGGTTAAATATGCGGCGCCAATGCTGATGCGCGCGCGATTCTGTATATAAGGAGACTGCTATGCGCAAGGAAAAATCTGCGCGTGTTATCAGGCGGATCGCCTGTTTCGATCTTGCCGCGCTGGTGATTCTGTCCGCTGCTTTTCTTGCGGTGTACGATTGGATTCCTTCCGGCAAATTCAGCCAGGCCGTTTCGGCAGTAACCCGCTTAACGGCGACAGAAGCGCCGGAAACGCCCGTGCCGACGGCGACGCCGAGCCCTGCGCCGACACCAACGCCGACGCCAACGCCCAGCCCGACGCCCGAACCGGGCGATTTTTCCGCGACGTTTCCGGATTACGATACGGGGGAGAGCGCGGACTACACCTGTCAGACGGACCAGTATCGCATTGCTATTACAGAAACGGCGATCGGCGAATGCGTTGTGTTTATCGCCGATATATATGTCAAGGATATTCACCTGATTCAAACGGCGTTTGCAAACGCAGGGTTCGAGTCCGGAAGTTCCAAATATCAATATATTACGGAGATGGCACAGGCAAACGGAGCGATCTTTGCGGTCTCCGGTGACTACTGCACCGTGCGGTCGAGCGGGATCATCATCCGTAACGGGGAACTGCTGCGCGATGAAAACTACGACGATCTCTGCGCGCTGATGGAAACCGGCGAGCTCGTGACTTATAACAAGCGGGAGATAACAGCCGAGGAGCTTATGAAAGCGAATGCATGGCAGACCTGGTGCTTTGGCCCGCCGCTGCTGGAGGACGGAAAAGCGATGGAAATTAATCATCGGCTGAGCCGCCTGAATCCGCGCTGCGCAATCGGCTATTACGAGCCGGGACACTATTGCTTCATTATTGCCGACGGCAGACAGAAGTACTATTCCATCGGAATGACGCTGACCGATCTTTCACAGCTTTGCGAGGATCTGGGGCTGAAGGCGGCGTATAACCTCGACGGCGGAATGACGGCGTCGATGGTGTTTGGCAACGAAAAAGTCAACCAGCCGCCCATTGGCGGGCGGCGCGTTGGCGACATTATCTATATTGAAGATTTATTCAGCGTCGACACGGAGGCACAGAGCGATGAAGGGTAAGGGTTTGCGGCTGTTTCTCGCCAATGCCGTGCTTGTGCTGGCGGTTTTCTTTCTGTTCCTTCTTGCCGTTGGCTGGGCGCTGCCGGAACTGGCGGTGTTTGAAGGTGCGTTTGTGCAGGGGGCGCTGGCGGTGTTTTCCGTCCTGGCGCTGATGATCGCTGTTTTCGAGCTGATTCAGGCACTGCGTGCGGGAGATTGCCGGCAGGGCGAAACGGACCCGGACGAAGGCGGCCAATAAGTGCGCCGCGGGCGGTCGCATGTCGGCATAGGGATGATTTTTCCCGCGCCATACGCGCGCGGTTTCTTTTATATAGTGCTGCCGCACCGAAAAGCAGATATGCCTGTTTTGGCGTTGACGCGGTGCGGTGCCGGGTAATACAATCTAAAGAAATGGTCGTGCAGGCGCGCAAAAGAGGGAGGGCTTCTGCGGGCAGGCATGGCGTGCGGGGGTAAAAATCCGTCACAGCAAAAGATGAAGCGTTTGCTGTGCTGCCGGAAAGGACGGGCCTTAACGAATGAAAAAACTTTGTTTCTTTTTAGCTGCAATGCTGCTTTTCAGCGGGCCAAACACCGTAAAGAATGCCCTGCCGGACATTGAGACCGAACAGGCCGGTGTCGATCTGATGCTGGTCGTGGCGCACCCCGGGGACGAATATCTCTATCTTGGCGGCGTGCTGTCGTATTATGTTTCGCAGTTGGGATATACCGCCGTGGTCGTATACATGAGCAGCGAGGACGAGACACAGCGTGAGCAGGCAAGCGCCGCTTTAAAGAAACTCGGCGTAACCGAAGAGCCCGTGTTCGGCGGGTTCTCTGCCGTGTACACGGCAGATAAGGATGTGCTTGAGGACCTTTGGGGAAAGTCCGACGCAATCAGCTTTTTAACGGAAACTATCCGGCAATACCGCCCGGCGGTAGTCGTTTCCCATGATGTCGACGGCGAATACGGGCATGCAGCGCACAAACTGACCGCGAGCTACATCCAGCGTGCGGTCGAGGACGCCGCCAGCACGCGTTCGAATAAAGCGTCTTTGGAAAAATACGGCGCATGGCAGACGCTGCGGCTGTTCCTGCATTTCTACGAAAAAGGCGAAACCGTATCCATCGATCGCGACGCGTCGCTTTCCGCATTTGGCGGGAGGACGGCGGCCGAGGTGGAAGAAGATTTGTACGAGTCGTTCTCGGACGAATACCGTTACCCGCTCGATGTGGACGATCCGGTCTACAGCGTCGCGGATTACGGGTTGGCGTATTCCGATCCGGACCTTGCGGTGGCGCCGGAAAACAACGATTTCTTCTATGGGATCAATCAGGGCCGGCTGAACGGCCCGGATGCAGACGGCGTACTCGCGTCCGGCACGCTGCGTGTTGACGCGCCGGCGCTGGAGGAGGCGGACGAGGACTCCTATTTCCGCTCGGAGGACGATCCGGAAGAGGTCGTAATCGAGGACTGGGACAACGAGCACTGGGAGTATCGCACGGATACGCTCTCCATCATTATCGACCGTATTCATGTGCTCGATGCGGAAAACCGGCCGGTCTGCTATTGCATTGCGCATGTACGCATGCGTGACGAGGACGCGTTCCGCGCGGCGGTGCGCGGCGAGGAGGGCGGAACGGAATCCAACGAGATCCCGTACGAGATGGCGCGCCGGTATCAGGCGGTGCTTGCCGTCACCGGCGATAACCTCAGCGTTAACGAGCCGGACCTTAAAGGGATTATCATCCGTAACGGAAAAATCTACAACCGCCGGAAAGCCGCGGACACGATGGCGCTGATGCCGGGTCTTTCGATGCAGATTTTCTCGCCCGATGAAATAACGGCGGAGGAATTGCTCGAAATGGGTGTGACCAACGCGTTTTCATTTGGTCCGACACTGATTCGCGACGGGGTTGTAAACTTCAATGCCACGCGTGCCGAAATTACCGGGCGCAACCCGCGCGTCGGTGTCGGCATGGTCGAGCCCGGCCATTTTGTCGTGATTACGGTGGACGGACGGCTTGCCGCCTACAGCCATGGCGTTACGCTCAATACCTTTATGCATATGTTCTATTTGCAGGGCTGCAAACAGGCCTATAACCTCGACGGCGGCAGCTCGACCGCCATGGTGTTCATGGGAGAATACCTCAACGCGCACAAACTGCTTGAAGGCAGCGGTCCGGGGCAGCGCAGACTGCCGGACATGCTGCTTTGGGGCAAGTCCGAGCTGGTGCCGGACAAAGACGATCCGCTTGAGCATGATGTTTACATCGCATAACAAAGCGGTTTTTGCTGGTTGTGCGGTTTTCTTGACAGCGGAAAAATGGATTGACTATAATGGACTGGACCGCGCGCCAAAAGGCCGCGCCGCCGCAGATAAAACCAATAAAAATGATTGCGAGTCAGTGGAAAACGATGGGAGTTTGCCGGCATGAATAGAGAAAACGTTCATAAGTCCGATCTTTGGAAGGGCGTTCTGCTTGCCGTGCTGGCGACGGGACTGCTGCTGCCGTTTGGCGGAGGCCGCGCCGCGCTGGCGGAGTCGGACGCGGAGGCAAACGACCTGACGGCGGAATGCACCATTCATTTGCCGGAAGACACCGCCGAATTCGCCGCGCGCTTTACCGACGGGAAATATGATTCGCGCATTTCCTTTACCGCAAAGGAAGAACTGACGATCGACGTGCCTGGCGAGGCGGCCGGGCTGTATGTCGCCTGGTATACCGCGCCGGAAGCCTGCGTCGTGGAATCGCTGGATGCGGATGGAAACGTGATAAAAACCGAATCCGCGGACACGGACCTTTTGAACGGGTATTATGTTTTGCCAAGCGGATGTGCCGGCGTCCGTATTTCCGGCGGCCGGGCGTTTGCAATATCCGAACTGGGCGTGTACGACGCGGAAACCCCGCCTGAGGCGCTCTGCATCATGAGCGTGCAGAAAACACAGCCCAAGGTGATGCTCATCGTGACGCATACGGGCGACGAAGCTTACTATTTCGGCAGCATCCTGCCGTTCTGTGCCAGCGAGGACGTTGCGGTCGCGTTTATCATGGCCCGCAGCCGCACCGCGCAGCAGGAGGCCATTGAGCTGCAATATGCGCTCGGTTCGCGCATGCAGCCGATTTTTGCCGGATTTCAGTATTTTTGCAGCTATGCGGACAACGACCAGATGTATGCCGTGATCGACAAGCAGGAGATTTCGACGTATTTGCTGCAGATGCTGCGCCGCTACCAGCCGGAAGTGTTGATTACGCACGACGCGGACGGTGAAGACGGAGACTGTACGCATGCAATGACCGCCAAGCATGTTCTGCTTGCCGTGACGCAGGCCGCAAACGAGGGCAGAGACCATGAAAGCCTGGCGACCTACGGTGCCTGGCAGGTTTCAGCTGTTTATCAGCATGTGTATGATTCGGCGGGCGGCAGCGCGCTGTACGATACGCATATTGCGCTGGGCGGGTTCGACGCTCTGAGTGCGGTGGAGCTTGCGCAGACGTGCTTTGACCGTTATTCGTTCCTGCGCGTGTACCGCGCGGATGTTTCGGACACGCCGTACTTTGTGCAGACATATCCGGAGGACGCGGGCGTTTCCGAAGCGGACAGCGCCGCGGCGCTCCTTTCGCTGCTGGAGAGCACGACGGGCGGAACGGAGCCGCTCGCGACCGTTTCGCCGGAACCGACGGCCACGCCGTCGCCGACCGCCGCTCCGACCGCAACGCCTGAAGCGGAAGTTGCCGTTGAAGAGCGTGATTTCAGCGCGTTCACTTTACCGGTTGGCATCAGCCTGATCGTAATCGGCGCCGCGCTGCTGCTTGGATTTTTCCTGCTGCGCAAAAAAGAAACGGGATCGAAAACGGTCCGCGCGCTGTGCGTTTCTGCGGCGGTATTGCTGCTGCTTGCCGGCACGGGACTGGTGGTTCGCGCCGTATTGTCCGCTAAACAGCCCGAAGCGGAACCGACACCGGAGCCGACGGCCACCGCCACGGCTACGCCGGAGCCGACGGCCACGCCGGAACCGACGCCGACGCCGCATCCGTTTGCTGAACATTTCCGGCAGGAGGACGACCCGGAGGAAGTGGTCGTGTTTGACGCGGACAACGGCATTTACGAGTATCATAACGACACGCTGGGGGTCGAAATCCGCAGGATTACGCAGACCGACCCGCCGCTGGTGTATTTTGTTGCGCATATCTATATGCGGGATGTGGACTCCTACCGCTCGGGGTTTGGGTCCGCGCGGCAAAACGGCAGGGATCCGCTGGACGCCTGCACCATGGCGCGGCGCTATCGCGCGGTGCTCGGCATTACGGGCGACAACCTGTTGCATAACGACTATAACCGCGGGCTGTTCATCCGCGACGGACGCGTGTTCCGCTCGCTGACTTCTGTGCCTGTGATGGCGCTTACGGACGACCTTTCCATGCGCATTTATCAGAGAAACGACGTGTCCATGCTCAGCGAAATCGACGCGGGCACGCAGGCGACTTATGCGTTCGGTCCGCCGCTGATTATCGACGGCGTGCTTTGTGAAAATGTGGACGAAGACCGCGTCGGCTGGCGGAATCCGCGCGCGGGGCTTGGCCTTGTCGAACCCGGGCATTTTGTGGCGATCGTCGTGGACGGCCGTCTGGCCGGATACAGCCACGGCGTGCTGCTTTCGGAGTACGCGCAGATGTTTGCGGACGAAGGCTGCGTGCTGGCTTACAATCTCGACGGCGGGGCCTCTGCGACGATGGTGTTCATGGGCGAGTATATCAATCTGCGCTCCGAAAACCATTACCGTGCCGTCCCCGACCAGCTGCTCTGGGGGTATTCCGAACTGGTCCCGACAGAGGACGAGCCGCGGGTTTATTCCGGAATCGTGGAATACGAGTACGACTGATCGGGCGTTTTGCGGAACGCCGGCGCAAGCGAAAGGGCTGTTGGATATGCGACAAAAAAATGAAAGATCGATGCAACGCACGCGATTGCTTCTTTTAATGCTGGCGCTGCTTAGTTGCCTTTGCGGATGCGGTCTGGCCGCAGACGTCGAGGCGCTTGGTGCAACGCCGGAACCGACGACTTTGGATTTGTGTGATTCGGATATCAGCGATGTTTCAAGCCTGCTCGGACGTACGGAACTGACGTTTCTGGACTTGCGCGGGAATCCGGTTTCCATCGAGTCGTTCAAGGCGCTTTCCGTCGCGCTGCCGGAGTGCGAAATCCTGTGGAGCGTGCCGGTTGGCGACGCACGGTTCGACAGCGACACGGAGTCCATCACGCTTTCAGGGTTGCCGGAAGCAGCGGCAGACGCATTGGCATATTTTACGAATCTGAAAAGCGTTCGCATTGAGAACGCTGCTTCGGACGACTATGCGGCGCTGAGCGAACTTTGCGGGCAGTACCCGCAAATTCATTTTTCCTGGGACGTCGCCCTTGGGGATGCAGCCTACCCGCAGAATACCGTTACGCTGGATTTGAGCGGGATTGAGGTCACGGCGACCGAACTGGAGACCGCGCTGGCAGGCTTGCCTGACCTGCGTCGGGTTATAACGGATGAGAACGGCGTGTTCGCCATAGCCGACCAGTTTGCTATTACGGAAGAATATCCGCAGCTTTCGTTCGTGTGGAACGTACAGCTGCTCGACGATCTTATTGTTCGCTCGGACGTGGCCGAACTGGACTTGCGTGATTATACGATAGAAGACGCGGAAGCGTTTTCCGATAAACTAGTACTGCTGCCAAACCTTACCAGCCTCGACATGTGCGACTGCGGGCCGACCGACGAGGAAATGGCCGCCATGCGCGAACGCTATCCGGACATTAAATTCGTTTGGCTGACACGCGTAAGCAAGTGGATCATCCGAACGGACATCAAGGGCTTCAGCACCGGTAATAAACGCAGATTCCCGGATGGTGCGGGCGAATACGTCGGCGACGATTACGAATACGGCGATATCCATGCGGAGGATTTTGAGAATCTGAAGTATTGCACGGACCTGATCGCGCTAGATGTAGGGCATTGCCATAACATTGGCAACATCGATTTTATCGCCAATCTGCCGAAACTGAAGTATCTTATTATTTCCCTTTGCAATCTTACGGACATTTCCGTATTGGCGGAGCAGACCGATCTGGAGTTTCAGGAAATGACGTATAATTACCTGACCGATATCACGCCGATCCGCAGCTGTACAAAGCTCCGATTCTTAAACCTGAGCTCCAATGCTGTTTCGGAAACTGATACATTTTTAATGTTGCCGAACCTTGAAAGGCTCTGGCTGAACGACAACGGATTTTCAGACGAACAGATCGTCGCGCTTGAGGCGGCGATGCCCGATACGCTGATTAAAGCATCGCCCAGCGCGGAATATGCCAACAGCCTTTGGCGCAAGGGAAACGAAGGATATCTGATCATGCAAAAACTCTTCGGGCTGCGCGCACAGCATCAGGGTTCGGTTGACACGGAAGGCTGACCAGACTGCGAAGAACCATTCTGCGGACGGGGGATCGATTTGATGGACGCCACAGCCGAACGGCACGCCTATTTAATTGCGGCGCATGACAAGCCGGAGCAGCTTTGCCTGCTGCTGCGGCTGCTGGACGATGAACAAAACGACCTGTATCTGCATATCGACCGTAAGGCGGGCAACATTTCGGAGGAGATACTTCGCGCGCAGGTGAAATGCGCGAAGATGACGTTCGTTCCGCGGCTGGACGCGCGCTGGGGGTCCGAAGTGTTTGTCGACGCGATTGTGTCGCTGCTGGAGGCCGCGGCACAGACGGAACACGCGTATTACCATCTGCTTTCCGGCGTCGATCTGCCGCTGAAATCGCAGCGTGAAATCCGTGCGTTTTTTCAGGAGCACGCGGGTAAGGAATTCGTTGCGTTCGACCGGGAAACGGCCGAGCCGAGCATGCTTCGAGAGCGGATTGGCCTTTATCACGCGCCGCAACGCGCAAAACCGTTTTGGCGGCGGGTCTCCAGACGGGTTTCACCCGCCTGGCTCCGTCTGCAGCGGATGCTCAAAGTGGACCGGCTGAAGAAGTGCGATATCGTGTTCCAAAAAGGCGCCGTCTGGTTTTCCATTACGCATGCGTTTGCCTGTTATGCGCTGGAGCATGCGCCGGAATACCGGAAGTATTATCGCCGTTCCGTTTGCGCGGACGAGCTTTGGCTGCAGACGATACTGTTCAATTCGCTGTTCATGGAGAACCGGTATTTCATGGGCTGGGACGACGAACCCGCCGCCACCATGCGGTATATCGACTGGCCGGACGGCGCGCGTTCGCCGCGGACGCTGACGATGCGCGATTACGATGCACTTACGGCTTCCGGCATGCTCTTTGCCCGTAAGTTTGACGCTTCGGCCGACAAAGAGGTGATCGACCGGATTACCCGGATGCTTGGCGCGGAGTAAAGCGGTGGACTTCTCCCGGCGAAAAGGCCGGGTTTTTCTTTTTTAAGTATTTTTAGCGAAGGGGAGGATTTTGCGTATGCGGCGTTTGCCGGAGGCGTATCTGGAGCGGATGTGCGCGCAACTCGGCAAAAGCGAATTTGCCGCTTACCTTGCCGCGATAGAACGCGCGCCGAAGCGCGCGCTGCGCGTCAACACTCTAAAAGCAAGCGCGGATGAATTCTGCTCGCTGGCGGACTTTCCGCTGGAACCAACGGACACTTCCCCGGAATGCTTTCTTTTTGGCGACGATGTTGCAATCGGTCGGCATCCGCTGCATACCGCCGGGCTTTGCTATGTGCAGGAACCGTCCGCGCAGGCGCCTGCGGAGTTGCTGGACGTTCGAGCGGGGATCACCGTGCTTGATCTGTGTGCCGCGCCGGGGGGGAAGGCGACGCAGCTCGCCGCCTACATGGAAAACACGGGGCTGCTTATTGCGAACGAGCCGGTCCGTTCGCGCGCAGAAACGCTCTGCGGCAATCTGGAGCGGCTTGGCATAAAGAATGCGCTGGTGACCTGCATGCGCCCTGACGCGTTGGCGGCAGTGCTGCCCGCCTGTTTTGACAGCGTGCTGGTGGATGCGCCCTGCTCGGGCGAGGGAATGTTTCGTAAAGACGAAACCGCGGTTTCGGAATGGTCGGCAGAGCACGTGACGGCCTGTTCGCTGCGCCAGCGACAAATTCTCGACAGCGCGGCGCACCTGCTCAAGCCCGGCGGACGGCTGGTCTACTCGACCTGTACGTTTTCGTGCGAGGAAAATGAGGACACGGTCGAAGCGTTTCTTGCGGGACACGCCGATTTCATCTGCATGGAAACCCGGCGGCTGTATCCGCATACGCTCCCTGGAGAAGGGCAGTTCATGGCCGCACTGGGAAAAGAGAACGGCGGCGAAGCGTTTTCTGCATTTCTGGAAAGGCCGAAAACAGTACGTGTTTCAGAATGGGAGACGTTCTATCGCGAGACGTTTTCCGGCGAAGTGCCGGAGGTGCTGCCGCTGCCGGACGGGCGGGTTTTCCTGCCGCCGGAAGTCCTTCCGCAGAGGATGCGGGGGCTGCGAATCCTGCAGGCGGGCGTGCCCGCGGGCGAAGTGCGTTCCGGCCGGTTTGTTCCTGGCCACGCGCTGGCGATGGCGTTTCCCGCCGCCGCATTTCAAAGGAGCGTTGCACTTGCGGGCGATCCGCTGGAACGTTTTCTTGCGGGGGAAACGGTTGCATGCGAGCCGGCGCTTTCCGGCTGGTGTGCCGTTACCGCGCTCGGTCGTCCCGTCGGCTGGGGCAAGGCGGTAAACGGCGTGCTGAAAAACCACATCCCAAAGGGGCTGCGGATTTTTCGATGAGAGGGGATCGCTCTTCTTTTCTTTGAAAAGCAAAGAAGCAAAAGAAACGCATCATGCTTTTATAGTTGTTTTGAGAAACGTATATTTAAGAAAGTTCTTTTTGCTTCTTTTTCTTTCAAGAAAAAGAAAAGAGGAGAGATGTTATGCTTTTAAGGAGAAATCCGGGGAAAACCTTTCGCGCGGTGTTTTTTGACCGCGACGGCACGCTGATTCACGGCGATCCGGGAATACGCGAAGCGCGGCGGGAAATGATTGAGCGCTGGTCCGGCAAACCGCTGGACATGCCGGAAGATTTGTTTTTTCAGGTGCTCGGCGACCGGCGGCTGCTGACGGTCGAAAACGAGATCGCGTTCTGGAAGGAATATTTTGCAGCGCTGCTGCGCTCGCAGGGAATCGGCGAGCGGATCGAAACGCGCACAGAAAAACTTTTTTCGGCTTACTGGCTCAAAGGGATTACGCCGTATCCCGAAACGGAATCCGTGCTGCGGTGGTTTCGCACGCGCGGGTTTTCCATGGGCGTGATCAGCGATACGTTCCCGTCCCTGCAACTGACTATCGAGGCGGCGGGGCTTGGCGCATACTTCGACTGTTACGTCTGCTCGGACCAGGTCGGCGCGATGAAGCCCGACCCGCGCATGTATCGGGCCGCGCTGGACGCGCTGAACGTTTGCGCGGCGGAAAGCCTCTATGTGGACGATTACGACGTGGAGGCCGACGGCGCCCGCGCGCTCGGCATGACGGCGTTCCATATCTGCCGGGAAAGCGCGCCGAAAACGGACTGGGATATTGCGTCGCTTTCGGAGATGATTGCATATCTGAAATAGCGGCTCCATGTTTCGGCGCGCGGTATCGCAAGCCGAAACACGGCCGCTATTTTTTTGCGTCCGTTTTTTCCGGCGGGCAAATCAGGAGGGTTTTCCGGATTCGCATCCCCGCCAGAAAGAGGAAAAGTTCCAGTTTCGGAAAAAACAGATTCATGCTTCTACAAACCATTTTGGGTCCTCGTAATACAAGTAAGTGTCCCTGCTGCCGATGCGGCAGGTATAGCGGAGGCCGCAGCCGCCGGCTTTCAGGCTGGCGGCGCGCCGCACGTCCGAAACGGACGTGATTTCAAACTTACGTCCGTCTTCCCAGATGATTCGGTTCGGGTGCATCGCGCCCGCTTCGTCGGTTGTAAGCTCCACTGCGACATACGTTTTCATTGCGCGCCTCCGATCACACGATCCATTGTGTTATTTTGCAGATATCCCACCGGGTGGATGACATGGTCGTCCTTGGGGTCGAGCAGTCCGATGGTGAGGTCCTTTAAAAAGATCGCCCGCCCGATGGCGCGGTAACCGAACCGGCGGCGGATGTCATCCACGGCGGATTCCGCGGCCTCCGCCCGGCGGCGCGCCGCCTCGTTGCCGAAAAGCGAAAGCTGTTCGGGCCTGTCCGCCGGCACAAGGTCCGAAGCCGAAACGCTCAGCGAGCGCACGTTCGCCTGCCAGTCGTAGCTTTCGGCGAAAAGACGCATGCAGGCGTTTGCAAGTTCGGCGGTAATGCTGCTTGGACGCTCCAGCTTTGTCTGCCGGATAAACGAAGAAAGGTTAACGTCCCGCACGCCGATCGCCGCCGTCCGCGCGTGCAGACCGTGTTCGCGCAGGCGCGCGGCCACGCTTTCGGCAAGCATGAAGACGGTGAGATAAACGTCTTCATTGTCGCAGAGGTCGTGCGGCGTGGTGATCCCGTTGCCGACGGATTTGACCGGCGGCTGATCGACGGTGTGCAGCACCGGCGCCGCGTCTCTCCCGTTGGCGAACGCATGGAGCATAACGCCGCATTTGCCGAACTGCGCGCTGAGCAGCGGCAGCGGAGCCGCGGCGAGGTCGCCGATGGTCAGGATGCCGAGCGTACGCAGCCTGGCCCGCGTTGCACGGCCCACATAGAGCAAATCGCCCGCGGGCAGCGGCCAGGCGACCGCCTTATAGTTTTCAGGCGAAACGACGGTGACCGCGTTGGGCTTTCGGATGTCCGAGCCGAGTTTGGCGAACACCTTGTTGGCCGCAACGCCGATGGAGACGGTGATGCCCAGTTCGCTGAGGATGCGTCTGCGGATAGCGTCCGCAAGGCGGCGGGCGTCTTCCATGCTGCCGGCGGCGGCAGAAACGTCGATCCAGCTTTCGTCCAATCCGAAAGCCTCCACCTGGTCGGAATATTCACCGTAGATTTCGCGCCCGAGCGCGGAGAACTTCTGATATGTTTCAAAGTCCGGCCGGACGGTGACGAGCAGCGGGCATTTCTTCTTTGCCTGCCAGATTGCTTCGCCGGTTTTTACGCCGAAGCGCTTGGCGGCTTCGTTTTTGGCCAGAATGATGCCGTGCCGCGCCTCCGGGTCGCCCGCCACGGCCACGGGATGCGGCCGGAGCGCAGGGTCGAGGAAACACGCCACGGAGGCGTAAAAACTGTTGAAATCCGCGTGCAGGATTCTGCGCTCCATTGTATTCGCCTCGCTTTGACGGGAACGGAGGGTCTCCGTCGGCCCGATGGTACAATAAACGAACATATGTTCGTATTAATAGTATACCGCATATTTCCCGCTTGTCAAGCCCGGCCTTCGCGCGATCGGATTCACGTGCTGACTGGGGCGCAGCGGAGGATCCCAAAGAGGAGATTTTGCAGAAAAAGAGGCGTTTTCTCGCTTTGGAGCGCATGTCTATGCTATACTACCGTTATTGAGACGGAAGAAACAAAGCGGATGAAACAGGCGCAAGTTCAGCAAGAATCGAATATCGGTACGCGGGAGCTGCTTCACACGGTGGGAAAGCTGTTTTGCACGCGTTTTGGCGCAATGCTGCGCTTTTTCTATCTGCAAGCGGGACTTGCGCTGCTGGTGCTCGTGACGGCGGGCATTTTTCTTGCAGTGGCGATTCGCCGGCCGGAACTGCTCGGCAGCGTGCGCGGCGGGTACCGCGCGGATGTGCTGTTAATTTTTTGCGGGATTCCGGCGATTTTTCTTGCCGCGCTGTATATTGCATATCTGCGCCCGCGTGCGTCGATTGCGTCCTATGAAGCGTATGCGCTGGCGATGTTCGGCGTTCCGCGGACGGGCCGCGCGTTTGAAAAATCCGCGCGGCGGGCGTTTCTGCGCGTAAAAGGCGCCTACTGGGCGGTTTTTCTCTGTCGCGTTGTTTCCGCGGGCGTTGCGGGAGGGCTGGCGCTGCTGCTTTGTGCGGCGGCAAGGAATGTTTCCGTTGCGGGAGACTGGCTCACGCCGGCCGTCTGGGTGGCTTGCGCCGCGCTGTTCTGGCTGACCCGTACGCCGATGGGGCTTGCGCTCGCGGCGGCGGCGCAGGAAGACGTCGGCGGATTTGACGCGGTGAAACGGGGGTTCCGGCTTTACCGGCAGGGCCGGGATGCGGCGGACACAACGGGACTGATTACGCTGACCGCCGTGCTGCCGCTGATCATTTTGCCGATGGAGACAGCCCGCCGCCTTGCGGACACGATGCTTGTGCACTGGGCGGTGTTTGCGTTTGCCGCGGCGCTGATCCTGCCGGTTTTTTCGCTGCTGCTTGCGGCGGCGGACACGGCCGCGTATGAGGCGGCGTGCCGCAGGCAGACGAACGGAAGAAGATGGTATTACGCTTCAACGGGTTTACAACATAAAATCTACCGACGAAAGGGAAAAGGAAACATGAAAACGAGAGAACAAATCGAATCCGCGTTGAAATGGGACTTATGTGATATCTACGAAAACGAAGAACTCTGGGAGGCGGATTATGCCAGCGCCCAGAAGCTTGTGGAAGCGTTCGGAGCGCACGCGGGCAAGCTGCATACGTCTGCGGACGCGCTGTTTGCCGCGCTCAGCGACGAAAGCAAGCTCTCCTTCCTGGTGGAAAAGCTCTATTCCTACGCGCACCTGAAAAAGGACGAAGACAACGGCAACGTCCGCTATCAGGGCATGACCGACCGCGCGATTCAGCTCTATGTTTCGGCGGACGCGGCTTCCTCGTTTGTGCGGCCGGAGATATTGAGCATTCCGCAGGAAACGCTGCGCGAATGGTCGAAACAGGCGCGCTTTGCGCCGTTCCAGTTCCGTTTGTCGGATATCGACCGCAGCCGCGCGCATACGCTCTCCACGGAGGAAGAGCGGCTGCTCGCCATGGCGGAAGACGCGCTTTCCGGCGCGGACAACATTTTCACCATGCTTTCGGACGTGGACCTCGACTACGGTACGGTCACGGACGAAAACGGCGAGAGCGTAAAACTCACGCACGGTACCTACGGCATGTTTCTGGTCAGCCCGGACCGCCGCGTGCGCAAAGAGGCGTACGAAGGACTCTACAACGCGTTCCGCACCTTTAAGAACACGGTTACGGCGACCTACGCCACCTCCGTTAAATCGGACGTATTCCGCGCGCGCACGCATAACTTTGACGGCGCGCTGGAAGCGGCGCTGTTTTCCAACAACGTGCCGGTGCAGGTTTATGAGCAGCTCATCGAAGCCGTGCATGAAAAACTGCCGACGCTGAAAAAATATCTCGAAATCCGCAAGCGCGTGCTCGGCGTGGATCAGCTGGAAATGTACGATCTGTATGTGCCGATCGTTACCGACTGCGACATCCCGATGCCGTACGGAGACGCAAAAACGCTTGTTAAAGAAGCGCTTGCGCCGCTTGGCGCGCCCTATGGGAAACTGCTCGAAGAAGCGTACGCCGAAAACTGGATCGACGTTTACGAAACGCCGGGGAAGACCAGCGGCGCGTTCTGCGCGGGTATGTACGGCGTGCATCCGTACGTGCTGCTCAACTTCCAGGGCAAACTGGACGACGCGTTCACGCTCGGGCACGAACTCGGCCATGCGATGCATTCGCATTTCTCCAACGCCGCCCAGCCGTATGAAACGTCGCAGTACCGCATTCTGGTTGCGGAGGTCGCCTCCACGGTCAACGAAACGCTCATGACCTATCATCTGCTGGCCAACGAGACGGACAAGATGAAGCGTGCGTATTACATCACGCAGTTTCTCGAATCGTTCCGCACGACGTGCTTCCGGCAGACCATGTTCGCCGAGTTTGAGCTCAAGTCCCACCGCATGGCGGAACAGGGCGAGCCGCTCACGGTGGAGAGCCTCTCGGACATGTACCGCAAGCTCAACGAACTGTATTATGACGGCGCGCACGTGGACGACAACATCGCCATCGAATGGATGCGCGTGCCGCATTTCTACAACGCGTTTTATGTTTATCAGTACGCCACCGGCCTTTGCTCGGCGGTCAAGCTGGCCGACGACATCCTGCATCACGGCGCGCTGGAGCGTTACCTGACGTTCCTGCAAAGCGGCGGCAGCGATTACCCCATCGAGGAACTCAAGGCCGCAGGCGTGGACCTCACGAAGAAGGAAAGCATTCTGGCTTCGCTCGACGTGTTCACCGCGTATGTCGACGAGCTGGACGAACTGCTTAAATAAAGCGGAATTTTTCTGCAGGGAGCGAAAACGTATATGGAAAACAACACCGAACAGAAGGAATATGACAAAGCCGAAGCAAAGGCGTATATTCTGGACTGCTTTGAAAAGCAGGGCGATTTTAAAGACGTAACGGACGCAAAAACCTTCGAAAGCATGCTCGACGCAGCGATGGCGCTGGACGAGGCGTTTATCCATGAATCCCGTGCGGACGAAGGCGAGGTTTACGACGACGACGCGGCCTATGATTACATGCATGCGCGCATGACGGAGCGGTTCCCGGACCACAAAATGTACATGCTCCGGCTCGTTGAGGACTATATGGAATACAGCGAACGTTACCTCGACAGTCTTGGGCTGATCGACTGGGACTGACGCCGGAAACGCGCGATTTTTCCGGCCAGCCGTCCCGACGGGAAGGCTGCGGGAAAAAGAATCGATATTTTCTTATCGATTACTTCCATTTTGCAAAAGAATGCGCTATACTAAACGGGATTTCAATTTCTGTTGTTTGATTCGAAAGGAGACGGCATGTATCGGATCGTAAAGAAACGAGCGTTGCACGAGACGGTAACGCTGATGGAGGTGGACGCGCCTTACATCGCAAGAAAAGCGAAGGCGGGACAGTTCATCATCCTGCGTGTAGACGAAAACGGAGAGCGCATCCCGCTGACGGTGGCGGGGACGGACAAAGAACGCGGAACGGTGACGATCATCTTCCAGAAGGTGGGGTACACCACCAAGCGGCTGGACTGCCTGAAGGAAGGCGATTCCATTCTGGATTTCGTCGGGCCGCTGGGCAAGGCCAGCGAACTGGAAGGCATGAAGAAGGTTGCGGTCATCGGCGGCGGCCTCGGCGTCGCGATTGCGTATCCGCAGGCAAAGGCGCTGCATGAGCTCGGCGCGGACGTGGACACGATCGTCGGCTTCCGCAACACCGACTTGATGATTCTCATCGACGAGCTCCAAGCCGCGAGCAAGAACCTCTACATCATGACGGACGACGGCAGCAACGGCCACAAGGGCTTTGTGACCACCGCGCTGGAAGAACAGCTTAAAGCCGGCGTAAAGTACGACCACGTGATCGCCATCGGCCCGCTGGTGATGATGCGCGCGGTCTGCAATCTGACCAAACAATACGGCATCCCGACGGTCATTTCCATGAACCCGATCATGGTGGACGGCACGGGCATGTGCGGCAGCTGCCGCGTGACGGTCGGCGGCGAAACGAAGTTCGCCTGCGTGGACGGGCCGGATTTCGACGGGCACGAGGTCGACTGGGACGAAGCGATCGCCCGCAGCCGGATGTACCGCAAGGAAGAGGCCACGAGCATGGAGCGCAAGGCCTGCAACCTTATGGACGTGGACCTGCAGACCAAGCGGGGAGGGAACTGACATGCCGAATATGAGGATGACGAAACTGCCTGCGCGCGAGCAGGACCCCGAAGTACGGAATAAAAACTTTTTTGAAGTGTCGCAGGGCTACGACGAGGAAATGGCGGTCGACGAAGCCAAGCGCTGCCTCAACTGCAAGCATAAACCCTGCGTATCGGGCTGCCCGGTCAACGTGCGGATTCCCGAATTTATCCAGCTGGTGGCGGAGCGGAAATTCCTTGAAGCATACGAGGTAATCCGTTCGACGAACGCATTGCCGGCGGTCTGCGGGCGCGTCTGCCCGCAGGAAACGCAGTGCGAGGAAAAGTGCGTCCGCGGCATCAAGGGCGAGCCGGTGGGCATCGGCCGGCTGGAGCGGTTTGTGGCGGACTACGCCATGGCGCATGGCGCCGCGCCCGCGAAACCCCTGCCGGACAACGGCAAGCGGGTCGCGATTGTCGGCAGCGGTCCGGCGGGGCTGACCTGCGCGGGCGATCTGCGCAAGCTCGGCTACGAAGTGACGATTTTTGAAGCGCTGCATACGCCGGGCGGCGTGCTGGTGTACGGCATTCCGGAGTTCCGTCTGCCAAAGCAGCTGGTGCGCGACGAAATCAAAACCCTGCAGGACATCGGCGTAAAGATTGAAACCAACATGGTCATCGGCCGGACGATCACGCTGGACGAACTGCTCGAAGAAGAAGGCTACGACGCGGTCTTTATCGGCAGCGGCGCGGGACTCCCGCGGTTCCAGAAAATCCCCGGTGAAAACCTCAACGGCGTGTATTCGGCCAACGAATTTTTAACGCGCATCAACCTGATGAAGGCGTATACCTTCCCGGAGACGGACACGCCCGTGCAGGTCGGCAAAAACGTTGCGGTCATCGGCGGCGGCAACGTGGCGATGGACGCGGCCAGAAGTGCCAAGCGCCTCGGTGCGGAAAACGTGTATATCGTTTACCGCCGCAGTGAAAAGGAAATGCCGGCCAGAGTTGAGGAAGTCCATCATGCCAAAGAAGAAGGTATCGTGTTTAAATTGCTCACGAACCCGACGGAAATCATCGGCGACGAAAACGGGCATGTCTGCGGCATGACGTGCGTGGAAATGGAGCTTGGCGAGCCGGACGCGAGCGGACGGTGCAGGCCGGTCCCGAAAGCCGGAAGCGAACACCGCCTGGACGTCAATACCGTGGTCGTGGCCATCGGCAACAGCCCGAACCCGCTGATCAAAAACACCACGCCCGGTCTGGAAACGCAGAAGTGGGGCGGCATCATTGTGGACGAAGAAACCGGAAAAACGAGTCGGCCGCACGTGTATGCCGGCGGTGACACCGTCACGGGCGCGGCGACGGTTATTCTCGCGATGGGCGCGGGCAAGACCGCGGCGAAGTCGATCCACGAGGAACTGAGCGGAAAGTAAAACTGCTTTCTGCGTTCACGCAAAGCATCAGAAAGAACCTTCCGAATCCGCGCTGTAAAGCGTGGGAGGGAAGGTTCTTTTTTGCGGGATTTTTACTTTTTCTTAAAAGAAAAAGTATCAAAAAGAATTTTCTGTGGATGTGTTGTAAAAGTATGGGAAAGACGGTTCCCCTTGAGGAAAGGCGCGGATTACCGCCGACTGCGGCATACGGCACATGAAAAGAAGCGCCTTTTTCTTTTAAGGGAAAGGAGAATTTGTTTCGTTGTTGTTTTTTGCTTTTTTGAAGGAAACCCGCAAAACACCGCCGCTTTGCGGTACAATAAGAACACGAAAGAAAGCGCTTTTTGCCTTTCGAGCGGAAACAGAAAGAAACCGGAAACCGCATGAAGATCAAAATTCCGAAAAACTTAGCGCCGCTTGCGCGGGCGTTCCGGCACGCGAACGTCGAGGCGTACGCCGTCGGCGGCCTGGTGCGAAACGCGCTGCTCAAGCTCCCGCCGTCCGATATCGACGTTTGCTCACGGCTCACGCCCGCCGAAATCGAGGAACTGATGCCGGGGCAGGCCGTGCGCGTTGTTCCCAAAGCGGCGGAGATGGGCACGGTGGAGCTGCATTTTAACGACGTGCGGGTCGAGCATACGACGTTTCGCAGCGAGTCGTACGCCAGCGGCGGCGCGCACCGGCCGGAACGCGTTGCATTCGGCACGAACCTGGACGAGGATGCCCGGCGGCGGGACTTCACCGTCAACGCAATGTATGCCGATCTGCATACGGGCGAAGTGACCGACCCGACCGGCGGGATTGAAGATTTAAATAAGCGTATCCTGCGCGCCACGAGTGACGATCCGGACGAGATCATGCGCTCGGATGCGCTGCGCGTGCTCCGGCTCGTTCGCTTTGCCTGCGAACTGGGGTTTGCAATCGACGAGGGTACCTGGCTCGCGGCCAAACGCAGCGCCGCGCAGCTTTGCGACATCGCGCCGGAACGCAGACGCGAGGAACTCGTGAAAATTTTGCTTTGCGACGCACGCTATGTGCAGCTTGGAAACGACGAACAGCGTTCGCCGCTGCGTGCGCTGCGGCTCATGGACGAGCTGGACGTTTGGGATTCGCTCGTGCCGGAGTTCAGGCTTGCGCGCGGCATGGCGCAGCGGCCGGACCATCACCGCTACGACGTTCTGGAGCACAGTTTCCACGTCTGCGCGGAAACGCCGCCGGAAGAAGCGCTGCGGCTTGCGGGACTGCTGCACGACGTGGGCAAGCCGGACTGCGTGCACGAAACGGGCCGGTTTTACGCGCATGACAAATACAGCGAGAAAATCGCCCGGCGCATTTTAAGCGACCTGCGCTTTCCCAACCGCACGATCAGCGAAGTGTCCGCGCTGGTCGGCGGACACATGTACGATATCCAGAACCAAGCTAAACCGGAGACGCTGCGCACCCGCTTTTCCGAATGGGGACGCGAGCGGACGATGAACCAGATTTTTCTGCGGGAGGCGGACATCCGCGGCTGCGGATATAACACGAACTACGTTGCGGGCCGCTGGCGGACGCTGTTTCGGGAAATGCTTCTTGACGGCACGCCGTTTTCCGAAAAGGAACTCAAAATCACGGGGAAAGAACTCATGGCGGCCTCCGGCTTGCCGGAGGGCAAAGCGCTGGGACAGCTCAAGCACGAACTCTATCTGCACTGCGTGAAAAATCCGCAGGACAACACGCCATTCCGGCTCAAAGCGCTGGCAAAACGCAGAAAACGGTGACCTTGCGTTGACATTTTACGGCTGGTACACGATAATGATAAAAGTAAAAATTCGGAGGGGATGAAGCGGCAATGGAAGAAGCAAAACGCCCTAAAAACTTCATTGAGGAGTTCATCGAAGAGGACATGCGCACCAAGGAAGCGCGCGTGCAGACCCGGTTTCCGCCGGAGCCGAACGGCTATCTGCATATCGGCCATGCAAAGGCGCTGTGCATCGATTTCGGCATGGCGGAAAAGTACGGCGGCGTGTGCAACCTGCGCTACGACGACACAAACCCGACCAAGGAAGACGTGGAATACGTCGACGCCATTCAGGCGGACATCCAATGGCTGGGGTTTCAGTGGAATCAGGTCCTTTTCGGGTCGTCTTACTTCGACCAGTGCTACGATCTTGCCGTCAGGCTCATTCAAAAGGGCGTTGCGTACGTGGACGACCTCTCCAAGGAGGAGATGCGCGCCTACCGCGGCACGCTGACCGAACCGGGCAAAAACAGCCCGTACCGCGAGCGTTCGGTCGAAGAAAACCTCGCGCTGTTTGCGCGGATGCGCGCGGGTGAATTTCCGGACGGGGCAAAGACGCTGCGCGCTAAAATCGACATGGGATCGCCGAATATCAATATGCGCGATCCTGCGCTGTACCGCATCAAGCATGTGCGGCATCATCAGACGGGCGACAAATGGTGCATCTATCCGATGTACGATTTCGCGCACCCCATTCAGGACGCAATCGAGGGCGTGACGCACTCGCTCTGTTCGCTGGAATACGAGGCGCACCGCCCGCTCTATAACTGGGTCGTGGACGAGTGCGAATTTACGCACAAGCCGCGCCAGATCGAGTTTGCGCGCCTGAACATAACGGACACCATCATGAGCAAGCGTTACCTGCGCAGGCTCGTGGAGGAGGGTTTCGTTTCCGGCTGGGACGATCCGCGCATGCCGACGCTCTGCGCCATGCGCCGCCGCGGCTATCCGCCCGAAGCCATACGGGATTTCCTCGACCGCGTCGGCGTCGCCAAGGCGGACTCCGTTGTAGACGCGGCCATGCTCGAACACTGCGTGCGCGAGCAGCTTAACGCCTCCGCGCCGCGCAGGATGGCGGTGCTCGACCCCGTTTTGCTGGAGATCGACAACTGGGAGGAAGGCCGGTTCGAGGAGATCGAACTGGAAAACCACCCGAACGATCCCGCGCTTGGCAATCGCACCGTCCGCTTCGGCAAACGCGTCTATATTGAACGGAGCGATTTTGCGGAAAATCCGCCAAAGAAATTCTTCCGGCTCAAACCGGAAGGCGAAGTGCGCCTCAAAGGCGCGTATATCGTCAAGTGCACAGGCTGGGAAGCGAACGACGACGGAACGATTACGAAGATTCATTGCACGTTCGATCCGGACAGCAAGAGCGGCGAATGCGCGCGCAAGGTCAAGGGCACGCTGCACTGGGTCGGTGCGGAGGACGCGGTTCCGGCGGAATTCCGGCTCTATGACACGCTCATGCAGAGCGAAAGCGCCGCGCAGGACGACGCCGAGGAGGAAGAGGCACCGGTGGAGAAGGACTTCACCGACCGGCTCAACCCGGATTCACTTACAATCCTGCATGGCTATATCGAACCCGTGCTGAAAGACGCCGCGCCCGGCGAACGATTCCAGTTCATGCGGCAGGGGTATTTCTGCGCCGATCTGGACGGCAAACCCGGCGCGCCGGTCTTCAACCGCACGGTCGGGCTGAAGGACAGTTATAAGGGATAGTCGTTTTCTTTGAAAAGAAAAGGGCAAAAAAGAACTTTCTTTTGACTGAGAGAGATATTTTGTTTGCTTTCTTTGCATTGCTGGAAAGAAAATTCTTTTGCTTGCTTTTCTTTTAAGAAAAGCAAGAGAAAAGTAAGAGAAATTAGGAGTTATTCATGGTTCGAACCCGCTTTGCCCCGTCTCCGACGGGTTATATGCATCTCGGCAACCTGCGCAGCGCGCTGTATACGTATCTCTATGCGAAAAAGCACAAGGGGAAATTCATACTCCGCATCGAGGATACCGATCAGTCGCGCTATGTCGAGGGCGCGGTGAACGTAATTTACAACACGCTCAGAGACATCGGCATGCTTTGGGACGAAGGTCCGGACGTTGGCGGTGATTACGGCCCGTATGTCCAGAGCGAGCGCAAGGGCATGTATCTGCCGTATGCCGAGCAGCTTGTCAGGGCCGGTAAGGCGTATTACTGCTTCTGCACCAACGAGGAGCTGGACGCGCGGCGCGAAAAAGCCGCGGCGGAAGGCGGGGTCTGGAAATACGACAAACATTGCCTGCATCTTTCGCCGGAAGAAGTGCAGCGGCGGCTGGCCGCGGGCGAGCCGTATGTCATCCGACAGAACGTCCCGCTTTCGGGCGAGGCGTCGTTCGACGACCTCATCTACGGGCACATCAGCGTGGACTGCTCGGAGCTCGACGACATGGTGCTCATCAAGGCCGACGGTATGCCGACGTATAACTTCGCCAACGTAATCGACGACCACGCCATGGCTATTACGCACGTAATGCGCGGCAATGAATATCTCGCCAGCACGCCGAAATACAATCTGCTCTATGAAGCGTTCGGCTGGGAGAAGCCCGTGTATATCCACATGACGCCCATCATGCGCGACGCGACGCATAAGCTGAGCAAGCGCGACGGCGACGCGTATTACGAAGACTATCTGAAAAAAGGATACCTGCGCGAGGCGATCGTTAACTACGTCGCGCTGCTGGGCTGGAACCCCGGCGACGAGCGGGAGTTTTTCACGCTGGGCGAGCTGAAAGAGGCGTTCGACGTGACGGGCATGTCCAAATCTCCTGCGATTTTCGACGTGAACAAGCTCACTTGGATGAACGCGGAATATGTGCGCCGCCTGACCCCGGAAGCGTTCACGGAGCACGCGCTGCCGTATTACGAGCAGGCGGGCGTTGCAAAAATGGACAAGGATGTGCTTTGCCGCATTCTCCAGCCGCGTGTGGAAGTGTTCACGCAGATTCCGGATATGGTCGGTTTTTTGACCGCACTGCCGGAGTATGACACGGAACTTTTTACGAACAAGAAGAGCAAGACCAATCCGGAGGTTGCCGCCGCGGTGCTGGATTTGGCGATTCCGGCACTGAGCGCGCTGCCGGAGTGGGAGCAGGAGAGTCTGCACGATACGCTCATCGGCCTTGCGCAGGAAAACGGCATGAAAAACGGCACCATGCTCTGGCCGGTGCGCATCGCCATGGCGGGTAAGGCCGTCACGCCCGGTGGAGCGATCGAGATCGCGCTGCTGCTCGGGCGGGAAGAGTCGCTCCGGCGGCTGAAACTCGGCAGGGAGAAGCTGTAATCTGTGATTTCTTTCTTTTCTTTCTTTTGAAAAAGAAAGAAACAAAGAAAACTTTCGTTGCTCCGCATAATTAAAAAACAGAGATATTAATGCAAGTTCTTTTACTTCTTTTCTTTAACGAAAGAAAAGGAGAAGGAGGTTCTTTTATGAAATTAGGTGTAATCGGCCTGCCGAACGTCGGCAAGAGCACGCTCTTCAACGCCATCACGCAGGCGGGTGCACAGGCGGCGAACTACCCGTTTTGCACGATCGAACCGAATGTCGGTGTTGTGGCGGTGCCGGACGAGCGGCTGGACGTGCTGGCGGAGATGTACAACCCGGAGAAATATACCCCTACGACGATCGAGTTTGTCGATATTGCGGGGCTGGTGCGCGGCGCGAGCCGCGGCGAGGGCCTGGGCAACAAGTTCCTTTCGCATATCCGCGAAGTGGATGCGGTGGTGCACGTCGTGCGCTGTTTTGAGGATGAAAACGTCGTGCATGTCGACGGCAGCGTCGACCCGAAGCGGGACGTGGAGACTATCTCGATCGAGCTGATCTTTGCGGACATCGAAACCGTTGAAAAACGTCTGGAGCGTGCGCGGAAGATGCAGAAAAGCGGGGATAAAAAACTGCTTGCGGAGATCGAGCTGCTCGAGCGCGTCAAGACGCATCTGGAGAGCGGGAAACCCGCGCGGAGCATGGAGGTTTCCGACGAGGAAGCGGAGAGCATGCGCACCCTGTTTTTGCTCACGTCGAAGCCGGTCATCTATGTCGCCAACGTCGGGGAGGACGAGATCGGCGCGGAGCCGGGCGAACACGTTAAAACGCTGTATGAAATTGCCAAAACGGAGAACGCCGAGGCGCTGACCGTCTGCTGCAAGCTGGAGGAGGAAATTTCTGCGCTCGATCCTTCCGAAAAAGGCGCGTTCCTCACGGAGATGGGCATTCCGGAGTCGGGGCTCGACCAGCTTGTAAAAGCCTGCTACCGGCTGCTCGGGCTCATCAGCTACCTGACCGCCGGACCGAAGGAAGTGCGCGCGTGGACGATTCCGCGCGGCACCAAAGCGCCGCAGGCGGCGGGGAAAATCCACACGGATTTTGAAAAAGGGTTCATTCGTGCGGAGATCGTGCCGTTTGAAACACTTGCGGAACTCGGCTCGATTGCGGCCTGCAAGGAAAAAGGTCTTGTCCGCAGCGAAGGCAAGGATTATGTGATGCAGGACGGGGACGTGACGCTGTTCCGGTTTAATGTGTGAAAATGTAAAAATGCAATAAAAAAGGCAGCTATGCAGTTGCCTTTTTTATTGCTCGTTTAAGCACTATTCGCCCTTCATGTCGATTACGCTTGTCTTCTTTTCAAGCACTTCCAGGCTCAACCGCACGGATTCGCCGATGGCCGCGTCGATATCGTCGTCGGTCACGCCGAGCTGCCAGCTTCCAAGCGAGCGGTCGATGAACAGCTCGCTGGTTTGCATGGCGGTGAACTTGCGCATCAAAAGCCCGCCTTCGGTCCCCGCCTTTCTGCGTGTGCGGTCAATCTTTTTTGCGCTGAGCGCAAACATCCAGTCCGGTATGGTGACGATCTTCTTTTTGGGTTCGCCCATGTAGCGGTACATGATTGCGAGCAGTTCTTTCCAGGTCAGGTTGAACCAGCCGATGGGGTATGCGGTTCCGCCACGGTTTGTTTCGAGCGCGCCCGAGAACGCCTGCCCGACCTGCCGGACGGTGACCATTGCCGTTCCGCCGCGCGGATAAAACGCCGCGCTCTTCATGCCCCGGAGCATTTCCACGAGGAATACCCAAACGGGTTTGCGGCCTTTTTGCGCGCCGAAGATGTACGGCAGCTCAAGTACAGATACGTCGAACGTATCGCTTGCAAAAGAGAGCGCCATGTTTTCCTGATCGACGCGGCTGCGGATATAGGGATGCCACTTTGTCAGTTCCAGTTCGGGATGCGTTTTGGCGAAGTGGGTAAAATACGATCCGGCGATCACGGCGTGTTTTACACCGCTTCGCTTTGCAATGCGCAGCAGCCGCTCCAGCGGCGTGATGTTGTATTTTTTGAAGAAGTCGTATATGGGCGACGGGCCTTCGATGCGTTCGTCTACGCCCGCGGCGAAGATAAAACCTTCCATGCCGCGGAACTGTGCCTCGAGTTCCCCGTCCGTCATGTCGTTTATGTTGCCAAGCGTCAGTTCCATTTCGGGCGGCAGCAGCGCGCCTTCCGGCAAAGGAGGCAACGCAATGGAACGTACATCATGACCGCGCGCAATCAGCTCGCGTGCCGCCTGACTGCCGAGCAGCCCCGTTCCGCCGATCATCAGTATCTTCATGTCAGCACCTCCTAACAGATTTCTGTAATTATTATATCGTAACGATATGTCTTCGTCTGCGATTTAGTTACAAATTGCGTCAAACCGGCCTGTTTGCGGCGGTTTCGTGTCCTGTGAAGGTTGCGCAGGACCGGTCGCCGTGCTAAAATCAGGCCGCGGCCTGTGAAAGAAAAACACGGCGCGGTTGGTAGTCCGCGCGCGGAACGTTCCGTCAGTAACCTGCCCTCCTGGGGTTGTCCGCTTTCGCAAAACGAAGGGCCGCGGACAGGAGGATGCGGCGTGATCAGCGTTGCATGTACGGTTTTCTTTGAAGACCCGTTTTGGGTTGGCGTTTGGGAGCGTACGGACGGAAAAACGTATTGCGCGGCAAAAACAACGTTCGGCATGCAGCCGAGCGACGCGCAGGTTTGGGCGTTTGTGCTCGGACGATACGGCGAACTGGCGTTTTCCAAGCCGGAACGAAGCGGCGGACGGCGCCCTGTGGAGCAGGCAAAGAACCCCAAGCGGCTTCAGCGGGAGGCGGCGCGCGCAGTTTGCGGCACCGGCGTCGGCACAAAAGCGCAGCAGGCGCTCAAGAGCCAGTACGGCGCAGGGAAAGAGGCGCAAAAAGAGCGTTCCCGTGTGGAACGGCTCGCCGAAGAGGAACAAAGGTTCCTCCTGCGGCAGCAGAAAAAGAAAGCCAGGCACAAAGGGCGTTAGCCCGCAGGACGGCACGGGGCGCAGCGCTTCGTGTCGTTTTTTCAGAATGGTTTTGCGCAACGTGTGGCAAGCGGGCGTGCAAAAATGGTACAATACGCTTGCCGGCGTAGTCCGGCAGAGGACGGTGGCGAAATGCGGAAAAAGGACTGGCTGATCATCGGCGGCGTGCTGCTGCTTGCGGCGCTGGCGTTCTTTGTTTCGCGGGTCGTCATGCCCGCTCCGTCCGGCGCAACGGTGACGATCTATCTGCATGGCGAAGTGTATGCGAGCGTTTCGGCGGACGATTATCAGACCATCACCATCGATCAGGGCGATGGCAGGGTTAACGTGGTCGTAATTGACGAAAGCGGCGTGCGGATGGAGCATTCCACCTGCAAAAACCAGATTTGCGTCAAGCATGGAACGATCGATCCGTACGACACGGACGGGCTGGAACTGGACAACTGGATTATCTGCATGCCCAACGGCGTTGCGGTCGAGGTCACCGGCGGAGAGGAGGATGGGCGTTGAACGCGGGAAAGATGGACGTGGGCACGATCGCCCGCCTGGGACTCCTCACGGCGGTGGCGCTTGTGCTTGGATATGTGGAATACCTGATTCCCGTAACGGCAATCCCCGGCGTGAAACTGGGGCTGGCCAATACGGTTTTACTCTATGCGCTGTTTCTGCTGGATGTGAAAAGCGCCGTCTTGCTGATGATGCTCAAGGTGGGTTTAAGCGGCCTGCTGTTCGGCGGGTTTGCCGCCATGCTCTATAGCCTTGCGGGCGGTGTATTGAGCCTCGCCGTGATGATACTGGTCAAAAAAGCGCGCGGCGTGAGCGTAATCGGCGTGAGCGTATGCGGCGCGGCGGCGCATAATATCGCGCAGACGGCGGTCGCGTGCGCGGTCGTGGGTGTGCGTGCGGCGCTGGCGTATCTGCCGCTGTTGCTGCTTGCCGCGCTTGTTACGGGCGCGCTGACCGGCGTGATTGCGAAATATGCGTTCAGGGGACTCGATCCGGAACGCGGCAAAAGCGGAAAAGCCCGCCGGGAACGTTTCAGCGGAGAGGACGAGAAAAAACCCAGTGAAAAACAAGGTTAGTCTTGCGAAGTCGTCGAAAACATGGAATAATGCCGATAGAAAACCGCGTTTTTGGCGTTGCTTTCTGCCTGTGCTTGCGGCTTGTCTGCTTCTTTGCGGATGTTCGCCCAAGCAAGCGGAACCGGCACGTTACGAGCAGACATTTTTCGACGTGTTCGACACCGTGACCACGGTGATCGTTTACAGCGGAGACGAAGACGCCGCACAGCAGACGATCGATGAAGCACACGAAATGCTGGTTCGGTATCACAAGCTGTTTGATATCTACAATACGTATGAAGACTTGAACAACCTCTGCACCGTTAATCAAAACGCGGGAAACGCGCCGGTGCCGGTGGATGAAGATATTTTGGATCTTATTGCATTCGGCAAGGAGATGCACGAGACCACGGACGGCGCGCTGAATATTGCGATGGGGAGCGTGACCGCTCTCTGGACGGAATACCGCGAAGCGGGGCTGGACGATCCCGACCACGCCGCGCTGCCGCCGGAGGACGAACTGGAAGAAGCCGGGCGGCATACCGATATCGGCGGCGTGGTGATTGACCGCACCGCGGGGACGCTGTACCTTGCCGACGAAGCCCTTCGTCTCGACGTGGGTGCGATCGCCAAAGGATACGCCGTGCAGCGCGTTGTGGAACAGCTCAAAAGCGAAGGCGCCGGTTCTCTGCTCATCAGCGCGGGCGGCAACGTCTGCGCCGTCGGCACAAAGGCGGACGGCTCGAACTGGAAAGTCGGCATACAGGACCCGTATTCGGGCGGATACCTGCTTGCGGTGCGCGTGGACGACCGAAGCCTCGTCACCAGCGGGACGTATGAGCGCTATTACACGGTGGACGGAAAGGATTATCATCATATTATCGATCCGAAGACGCTTTATCCATCCGTGTATTACGACTCCGTTTCGGTGCTCTGCGCGGATTCCGCTCTGGCGGACGCGCTGACCACGGGGCTGTTCTGCATGCCGCTGGAGGAGGGCGAGGCGCTCGTTGATTCGCTCGGCGGCGCGGAGGCGCTTTGGGTGCTTCCCGACGGGACGCAGACGACGAGCGCGGGATTTGAGGCATACGTCGTTTCGGACGGGGAATGACGCGCACTGGGCTGAAGCTGGTATTTACCGCAGGATACGGCATTACATAAAAAGCACATTTGGAAAGGGGCATACAGCATGTACTGCACGAGAAAAGTGAACGAAGACATTACGTGGGTTGGCGGCGACGACCGGAGGCTCGTCCTGTTCGAGGGCGTGTATTCCATCCCGGACGGCGTTTCCTACAACTCCTATCTGATACTGGACGAAAAAACCATCCTTTTCGACACGGTGGATAAAGCCATTGGGAAGGTGTTCTTTGAAAACGTCGAACACGTCCTTTCCGGGCGCAAGCTGGACTATGTCGTGGTGCAGCACATGGAGCCGGACCATTCGGCCACGCTGATGGACCTGCTCTGCCATTACCCGGAAGTTAAGGTCGTCTGCAATCAGAAAACCAAAACCATGATCGAGCAATTTTTCGGCGAGGATATCGGCGAGCGGGCGTACCTCGTGAAGGAGGGCGACACGCTTTCCACCGGAAAACACGAGTTCCAGTTTGTATTCGCGCCCATGGTGCACTGGCCGGAGGTGATGTTCACGTTTGACAAAACCGACCGCGTGCTCTTTTCCGCGGATGCGTTCGGCACGTTCGGCGCGCTCAACGGCTCGCTGTTTGCCGACGAAATCGACTTTTACGGCGAATACATGCCCGACGCGCGGCGGTATTATGCAAACATCATCGGCAAATACGGCCCGCAGGTGCAGTCCGCGCTCAAAAAGGTCTCCGCGCTGGACATCGCCATGATCTGCCCGCTGCACGGGCCCGTGCACCGCAGGGACTTTGACAAATACATCGAAAAGTACCGGCTCTGGAGCAGTTACACGCCCGAGGAAACCGGCGTGATGATCGCCTACGCCTCCATCTACGGCAACACCGCCAATGCGGCGCAGATTCTTGCCTGCCGTCTTTTCGACGCGGGGATTAAGGTCCGCATGTTCGACGTTTCGGTCGATCCCGCGTCCAAGATCGTTTCGGCGGCGTTCCGCATGAGCCATCTTGTGTTTGCCGCGTCCACCTATAACGCGGGCGTGTTTATCACAATGGAAGAGGTGCTGCGCGATCTCGTGCTGCATAACATCCAGAACCGCACGGTCGCGTTCATCGAAAACGGCACGTGGGCGCCTGCGAGCGGAAAGCTCATGCGCGACATGCTCGCCGGGCAGAAGAACATGACGTTCCTCGAAAGCGCAATCACCATCCGCTCTTCGCTCAAAGAGAGCCAGAGCGACGAGATGGACGCGCTGGTGAGCGCAATTTCGGCGACGATCAGCCGGCCGGAGATCGTCGACGTGCCGAAGGGCGAAATCGAACCCGCCGCACTGTTCACCATCAGCTACGGGCTGTTCGTGCTGACGGCGCGCGAAGGCGAAAAGGACAACGGAAGCATCATCAACACCGTTACGCAGATATCGAGCGCGCCGAAACGCATCTCTATCTCCGTGAGCAAGGGAAGCCTTACGCACGACATGGTCCTGCGCACCGGCGTATTCAACATTTCCGTTCTGACCGAAGCGTCCAAGTTCGATCTTTACGAGCGTTTCGGCCTGCAGAGCGGCAGGGACGCCGAGAAATTTGAAGATTTTCTGCCCTGCGAGCGCAGCGCAAACGGGCTGATGTACGTCACCGAAAACGTAAACGCGCTGATGAGCTGCAAGGTGATTTCCGCCGTGGACTACGGATCGCATACGTTGTTTGTGGCCGATCTGACGGAGGCGAAAAAGCTTTCGGGCGAACCCTCGGTCACCTATGACTACTACCGCAAGAATATTAAGCCGCGGCCCAGCGAGAAGGCGAAAAAGAAAAAAGGCTGGCTCTGCACCGTCTGCGGGTACATCTACGAAGGCGAAGTGCTTCCCCCGGACTTCATCTGCCCGATCTGCAAGCACGGCGTTGAGGTCTTCGTGCCGCTCGATCAGGCGTAACGTATGCCGCAAAAGCGCAGCTTTTCGTTGCGTTCAGCCTGTCAAAAAAGCCTCCGGGATTGTTAAGGGCCGCAGCCCTTAACCCGTTGATTCCGGCTGCGCCGGTTCATCCGGCGTAACGGATCGCCCGGAACGGGCGGTTTCTCTGTGTTCTTTGCCGCCCGGGAGTCCGAAGGACGAGAGGCAAAGAGCGGTTGCCCCGTCAAAAAACTGGTTTTTTGACGGTCTCAGCGCAGCTTCTTGCTGCGCTTTTTTCCTGTCTGCGGAAAAAAGAAGATTTTTTAAGATTCGATGCAGGGAAACACCGGTTTGATTCGTATTACTGCTGAAAGGAGGCGGCGATGGAGCAGACACAATGGCTTGACGAACGGGAGATCGGCCGGCTGGTCGGCGCGTATGCCGACATGCTGCTGCGGATCGCGCTGAACCGGACGCAGAACCTTGCCGAGGCGGAGGATATCGTGCAGTCCGTTTTTGAGCGGCTTGTAACGGTGAAACCGCGTTTTGAGAACCGCGAACACGAAAAAGCGTGGCTGATCCGCACGGCGGTCAACCTCTGCAAGGATTATCAGAAGTCCGCTGCGCGCCGCAAGAACGTGCCGTTGGACGAGGAGGCGGTTTCTGCATTTCCCGCGGAAACGATTGAAGTGCTCGACGCGGTGCGCAGACTTCCGGAGAACGACCGGTACGCGGTCTATCTTTTCTATTACGAGCGCGTCCCCGTGCGGGAGATTGCGGCGATCCTCGGCGAACGCGAAGGAACGGTCAGTTCGCGGCTGTCCCGCGCACGTAAAAAGCTCAAAACGCTGCTGAAAGGAGACGGCTATGCAACGGTATCTAATCGGGTTTGACGGCGTTCACGCGTCCAATGCGTTCAAATCCCGGCTGGTGGAACAAACGGCGACATACAGCCGGATGCCGCGGCGGCAGGAACAAACATACCGGCCGACGGGGATGACGCGCAAACGCAGGGCGCTGATCGCCGTGATGGCGGCGGTGCTCGTGCTGCTTTCGGCCTGCGCGGCCTATGCTGTTTACTGGAGCAGCACCCAGCGGGCGAAAGAATATTCACAGAGTGAACAGGCGGTGAACGACCGTCTGGCTTATGCGGAGCAAAGCGCGGATGCGATTATCGCGGGCACCATGTACTATTCTGCCATTGACGGAACGGGGGAAGCGGACGGTATTTCGTTTGCACTGAAAGGCGTTTCCTATTGGGCGAACGACGATCCGCCGGAACTGAACGTTGCGTTCAATGCCACCGACGCAAAAACGGGCGACGACAGCCGCCTGACCGATTTTGAATATGTACTTTCCGTAGGCGGAGAAGACTACCCCGCCTACGGGAAGGCCGACGGGACGGCGCGCGAACTGCCCGCCGTTGCGCGCGCGGACAGCGAGGCGCTCGGCGCACAATACGAAATCTGGTTCCGCATAAGCGACCAAACGATTTCTGCGGGCATGCCGATGACGCTGACCTGCACGCTGTATGCGTATGACGAAAACGGGCTGCGCGGCGATGTTCTCGGCAGTTTTTCGCTCGACTTTGTCTATGACACAGCGACGGAGCAGATCGAAGCGGACCGCGCGCGCCTGATTACCGAAATACTGGACCAACTGGATGCCGAAGCGGAAGGAAACAACGCCGTGCTGGAACAGATGCCGGATGAAATGACCGAGCTCAACATCACGCAGGACGAGTATACCTTTAACGATGCGCAGACGACCGAAGACGGCTTTATACTCGGTCAAACCAGAGTGACGGATGGGGCCGACGCGGCAGAATTCTATATGGACGGCTACCACTGTTACGGAGAGACGATCAGCCATATTTTTACGCCGGATACGGCGCGGCCCCGGCAGGACGCCGCATGGGAAGTCGAATATTTCGGGACGATCGAATCCGTCACGTGTTATCCGTGGTATGCGCCGGTGGACGAGTTGCCGGAGACGGTTTTGATCGCCGTGCTGCGCGACGCGGGTACCAGTACGCGGCAAAAAGCCGACATCAACGGGTATAAAGAAGGATCGGTTACGTATACCTGGGACGCCGTGGAACTGCTGCTGCGGGTTGATCCGCGTACGGGTGAAATCACGCTGCCGAAAGACGACGCCGAGCGCGAAGCCTGGCGCGAAGAGGCGCTGCGGCTGGCGGAAGACGGGCGGAACGAGAAGTCGTACTGCCCGCTGGACGGCAGTCAAACAGTGGGGGACGTTTCGCTCAAGCTGGAACGGCTTGGGTTTGACCCTGCGCAGCGGTACCTGTATGTACGTTATACGATCGACGGGCTGTACTGTCCGCCGGAGTCACACTCCTCGATCCAGTATATTTATCTGGATGGTACAGAACTGGAAGGCTGGTATGAAGGAAGTCAATATTCGGCTTCTGCGGCAAAGCTGTGGGTGGAAAGCTACGGAACGTTCGATAAAGTAACGGGATGGGACAGCAGTACGAACGGAAACGCTATGCTGACTGTGCCGGAGTACTTGCCCGATACATTCGAGATTCGGTTCGTATGGGACGTTTACGACCGGGACGAGGAATACAACCGGGTGTTTATTGGCACGTTCGATATAACGACGACGGTCCACAAGGCGGATATCGTCCCCGGTGAGCTATTTGACTACTAAGGCACAAATCAAGCGGCGCGGGTTAAAAACCCGCGCCGCTTGAGGCCGTCAAAAAACTGGTTTTTTGACGGGTTAACCGTTCTTTGCCTCTCGCCCTTCGGACTCGCGGGCGGCAAAGAAGACAGAGAAACCGCCCATTCTGGGCGATCCATTGCGCCGGATGAACCGGCACAGCCGGAAAAAACGGGTTAAGGGCCGCGGCCCTTAACAATCCCCAGTTTTTTGACAAGCAGACGGCGCGGGTTAAAGCCCGCGCCGCTTGTATATTTGCATATGTGGGGTCCTCAGGGGTGAATACCCCTGAGCGGGGGTTCAGGGGCGGCGCCCCTGATGATTCCCTTATTCGATCACTTCGATGGCGAGCGGGAACTTGCTCATGTACTCGCAGCAGTCTTTTTTGATCAGGATGGGGTTTTCGTACCGAAAGCCGATGTCCTCGTCCGGGCAGGCGTACTGCATGGCGCAGATGAGCACTTCGTTTTCGACATACTCATGGTCCGGGTCGGTCCAGTAGGGGAACGGTCCGTCGTGGCGGCCGATGCGCCATTCGTCGCCGAGCATGCCGATGCCGTGCTCGAAGCCGGGTACCATGAAGTCCGCAAACCCGCGGTCCTCGGCGAACGCCATCATCTCCTCGGCCAGCGAGGACGGGGTCACACCCGCGCGGTAGGTCTTGAGCGTGAGATCGACGATGTCCACGAAATTCTTCGCGTGCCAGAGCTGGCGGTCGGTGGCGGGGGCGATCAGGTAATTATGGCTGTGATCGCCGCAGGCCAGCCCGAAGAGCGCGTGGATGTCCACCATCAGCGGTTCGCCGGCTTCCACCTTCTTGGTGGTTGCGGGGGTGCAGGCGCCGCCCGCAAGCCCCGTGCGGTAGCCGCAGGCGATTTCGTTGCCGCCCGTGAACGACCATTCAAACGTGCTGCCTGCCTTGCGCATGGCATAACCAGCAAGTCCCGCGATCTCGGTTTCCGTCATGCCCTTCCAGCCGCCGTCCTTGATGGCGGCGAGCACAGCTTCGTGCCCGACATCCACAATGCGGGAGGCTTCGCGGAAGCGGTTGATGGTGCCGGCGTCCTTGATCATCTGCAGCCGGTCGACGATGTCGTGTGCGTTGACGAGCGTGCACTCCGGCATTGCCGCCTCGAAGGCCTTGTATTCATAGTAGGTCAGGTAGCCTTCCGGCGTATAGTTGCTCATGCCGGCTTCCACGCCGACGCGCCCGCCGTGCGGCAGGTATTCCTTGATGAGGTCGCTCACCTGCGTGATCTGGTCCTGCCCGCCCATGGGCGCAAAGCCGAGCACGTGGTCTTCGTCCAGCCAGCTGTCGTCCGCGGCGCGCGCCGCGTCGATGACGAACGTAAACGCCGTCGGCAGACCCTCGGCGGGGATTACGATGAAGCTGCGCCAGGGGAAGAACGCGTCCGTCGTCCAGCTCATGGTGCGCAGGCGCGAGCCGAGGTAGAGGTCGATCTTTTCTTCCGCCATCCTGGCCTGAATCGCTTTGATGCGGCCGGGGAAGTCGATATAATACGGGCTTGATTTGTCGAACATAACGCTGCCTCCTTAAAACTCGGTTTCGATGGTGGCGATGATCTTGTTGAGCCGGTCACTCAGCGAAGCGAGCTTGAGAGCCTTGACCATGTTGCCCTTGAGCTTGAGCAGGCCGCCCATCAGCGCTTTCTGCGAGCCGAGCTCCGCGCGGGAAATCCGGGCGAACACATCGTAATCGCCGGAGATGACGAACTCGGCTTTCGGGCCGTCGCCTTCGCCGACCTGCACGCTGTCGATCGCGCCATTTTGGAAGCCCACAAAGAAATAGCGGGACTTGCCGTCCGGGCAGTTGAAATAACGGTTGTTCATGGAGGACGTAAGGTTGTTCATTTTTTCAGGCGTGAGCTGCGCTTTGAGGCGTTTTTCGACCTCTGCGCGCCATTCTTCGGAAAGATACTTGACCATGTTTCGTTTTGCTCCTTTCGATGCTGTGATGGGGTGATGTGTTTTTTGAGATTTGACAACACCGGTTATGAAAACCGCGGGCATAAACCGCGGGAAGCCGGGCGGAGATGGGAATAGGGCCGGTCAGGAGCGGAGGATGCCGCCTAACACGAGTTCCAGCGTCACGGGCAGATATTGGCTCGTGTAATCCTCCTCGGCGTTGATATAGGTATGGATAATGAAGTTTTTATAGATCGAAAAAAGCACCTCGCTCACGGCGGTTTCGTCCAAATCCCGGAATTCGCCGGTCTGCTTGCCAAAGGCGAGGATGGCCGCGATCATGCGCACCGAGTCGCCGTTGATCTCTTCGTATGGATCGACGGTCGGGAACATCGGAAAGATCGAAGGGTCGTTGCGCAGAAGATCGCAGAACTCTTTGTCTTTGGCAAGGTAATACAGCGCGCTCTCGCAGAGCGTGGTCAGCTTGCCGCGCGCGGTGGCTTCCCTGTCCACGGCCTTCCGCACGCCCGACTGCCAGCGGAGCATCACATAGCGCACGGTTTGCTCGTAGAGGTCGCGCTTGCCGGCGGCGTAGGCGTAGATGGCCGTATTGGTCATGCCGAGTTCGCCCGCGATGTCTTCGAGCGTGGATTTTTTGTAGCCGTAGCGTGAAAACACCCGGAGTGCCGCGTCCCAAATCACCTGTTCGTCAAGTTTGCTGCGCATAATGAAAACCTCAAAAGAATCGATTTGCCATAGGGTGAAAGTCAAATTATAAATGAATGATTGAACGATTAATTAAATTATAACATAAAGATTGCGAAATGCAAGCGCGTTTTTGCAGATAAAAACACCTCCGCATTTTCTGCGGAGGCGTAAACACCGTCTCTA
>Ga0116151_10000500_pt1 | contig 35922 bp, 28 predicted proteins | sample AD_UKC117_MetaG_FD_89893 | JGI IMG/M metagenome (GOLD analysis project Ga0116151, IMG submission 89893) | Active sludge microbial communities of municipal wastewater-treating anaerobic digesters from Hong Kong - AD_UKC117_MetaG | ecosystem: Engineered > Bioreactor > Anaerobic > Digestate...
CGGCTTGGAGTTCGCCTTGGCACCGGGGTCGATGGTATCGAGCGTGTGCGTGCCAACAACCGTACCGTTTTTATTGAGGTACTGGACCGTAACACCACTCACTGGTGAGCTACCAATGTTCTGGATGGCGATGTTGGTGCGTTGGCGAGTACCATCGTTGTACTTGGCATCGCTGGCGTAGCGCACATACGGAAGTGCCAGTTTGGCGGAACCTGCACCTTCACCCAGGAACGCTGTTTCAAAGCCGGCCGGTGAGCCATTGGTGAAGAAGGCCTTACCGATCACGATGATGTCGGCGCCGGTGCTGGTGATGGTCGCCGCGCCCGTGAAGTTGGTCTGCGCATTCGGGGCGCTACAGGCAATGAAGCTGCGCTTTGCACCTGGGCCAATGGTGGCGGTTTCAACGACGCCATTGGAGTAGGTCACTGTCACGTTGGCATCAGCAGAGGTGCTGGTGTTCTGGACAGCGTAGGCCGTGCGTTGCAGCGGATTGAAGCGATCACAGAGGGCAGTCGCCATGTAGATGGTCTGACCACCGGTGGTAACACCTTCAAAGGCTTTCACAGCATAGGCATTGGTCGAGAATTCCAAGACAGAACCAACGATATTGGCCGGTGAGGAATCGCTGGTCTTGACAGCGGTGACCGTGGCCGAACCGTTAAAGGTATTGGCCGCAACGGCACCGAGTTTGCCCATATCATAGGTCTTCGCGGCGCCGGCGGGAATATTGGTCTCCGTCAAGACAATCGGCGCGGCACTGGTGTCATCCGCGTTGAAGATGTTCACCGTGATATTGATGGGCTCACTGTCGGCATTCTGAATGGAGAATGTCGACGTGGTATTGAACTTATTCTTCAAGACCGTGGCCAACAACACAGTAGAGGCACCGGAAGAGAAGCCATTGGAAAGCGGGCGGTTCTTCACGGTGGTGGAATTGGACGGGATCTGTACCGCGGTAGCAACGACCGGCTGATTGGATGAAAGCACAGCCGAACCCAAGAAGCCTTCCGGCAAACTTTCCGTGCCCGTCAAACCACCAACAAAGAGAGAATCACCAGCGCCGGCCGGCAAAGTACGTGTTGCCTGAATCGCATTGCCGTCCTTCTGATTGTAGAAGGAGAAGCTCACCGTAGCGGATTCGGTACCGACATTCTGATAGGTGACCGAGGTCACCAGGGATGTCTGGTAGGCCGGATTTTGCGCCGATGCCAGACCAAAGGAGGCAAAAGCCATTACAATGGCCATCACCATAGAAAATTTGAATCGAGCGATTCGGAACATCAGTTTATCCTTTCTGAACAAACCTGAACTGGCAAGACCTGGCCGTAACAGAACTGTTGCATATCAACGCGCGTTCTCTTGTTCGACATTTGTAAGAGACTACTGCAAACTTATGTACGAGAGATACGGTGCATCGACTAGCCACAGGGCCAAATATTGCAATGATAAAACTACTGCGATAGCTTGTCGACCCATTCCATCCTTGTTCTCTATTTCTAATGTGTCATCACGAATACGTTAATAATCGTATTATTTGGTACAAAATGATGACAGTTGTGATTGGAAGTGAACAGGGCAGACTCGCTACATAATAGATGACCGGTTCCTTGCTTCCGGTCAGTTGTTTCTCATTATAGCGGATTGTACGTAGACAACAATACCCCCTTCGGGTTAAATCGCTAATGTTCGCCGCTCTTACCCAGAGGAAGTATTGCTTGTTGACGAGAGGATGTACTATACTGCACAACAGATCTGTATATGATTTGCGTAAGCCTGTAGGTACACTGTTTGGTGCCACCGCAGAGGGTAGAGAAGTTCAGAGACTGCTTACTTGGCAATTCGCACAACAGTTGACGTACCACTTGCCGGAAAGTTTGTACATCATCACCTTGTGTTCAAAGTAATGGTTCTGCTAGATCTCATGGGATTACCCTTCCTGGAAGAGGCGCAACGGTTCTGCTCAGACCGACAAATTTCTGCCTCTTCCTGGAAGGATCCATGTCACCCCCCTGAATTCCTGAAGATCCAAAGTAATTTGTATTTAGTTTGGCAGAATAGAGGTGCAACGGTGGGATGTGGTATGGGAAAATGCGCGTGGTGTGGTTCATACAGACAAAATGCGAAGCGCAGAGCAGTCTTTGCAATGAAACGCCGTGCTCCGTATATAGTATCTACGAAGTGTTAACCCACAATATGCAGATAACCCATTTGGGGTATTAGCGTGGAATTACTGCTTTACAGCTACTATTTGTACTGTGTTGTTGGTATAACAGGTTTTCATGCAAGAGAGCTTATTAGAGGGTGCACATCGCTAAAAGTTCTTCTAAAAACTTTAGACGTTCTTATTTTTTCTAAGTAAATTTCAATCAATTCAAGGATACTTCACATGTTTAGACTCTCACGTCCCATGCAGTTGACAATCATGATCGCGGTGATAGTTGTTCTATTGGTAGCTGCCTGCGGCGGCAGCGATGATGCGACGCCAACAAGCGAACCGACCACAGTTGCTCCCACCGAAGCACCGGCTGCACCGGAAAGTCCATTACAACCCGAGAGTCCGTTGCCGGCGTCGAGTGACAGTGCGAGCGACACAACGGCCATGATGGCGGCACCGGCAGAGCCCTATTCGGCCACCCCGCCCACGTTTCCGACCAGCGAACCCAAAACAGGTACCGTCGTGGGACGTCTCGTCTCCAGTACATCAGGGGTTCCCCTCAATCGGGAGATTGTGCGCCTGGGCGAAGTGGAATGCCCTGAAGGGGTAGAACCAACAAACAAGCGCACGCAATGTGTCTGGACGCTATCCAACGCATTTAGCCCTTCAACCTTTACCGATGAAAATGGATTTTTTGTCTTCAACGATGTGGAACCGCGCGACTATGTTGTGATTATTGGCGATATGATCGGTAAAAACACAAAAATTGCCGATGACAGCGGGCCTTTTATGTGGGAGGCGGTCGCCGATGAGGTTACCGATATTGGGGAATTTCACATTGAGTGGTAGAAGCGTGGGCGAAACAGTAGAACAGGTCGGGATCCTCGTTATCGATTTACCTTCAGCAATTGCCAATAGGGTTTTCAACCACTGAATTTTCAAAAATAAAGATAGATACTCTATGCACTGACACAGCTCTTTCAGTGCGATGCCATCGATAGCACAATGGCAAATCCCAGGGACGCCTCGTGAGTCCCATTTTTGGAGTTTGCCCAGAAGGACTCATTGAAGCGCCCGATGCAATGCCCGCAGTGGACTTGGAAAGTTCGAAAAGAAACGGTATGATAATAGTTATGAACTATTTCTGCCGGATTGTACTGGCTATCGCAGCGAACCTACGTTTTCCCTCTTTTTTCGGGCCGGTTCTGACAGAGTTACCGCCGATCATGTAATGACTAAAAATGCCTATGCCTAGCCACTCGTCAAGCCAACCCAAAATCACCATTCTCGTCGTCGACGATGAATCGCGCATGGTGCGCTTCGTCAAAATGAACCTTGATTTGGAGGGTTATATTACCCTCGAAGCGAATGACGGCTTGCAAGCACTGGAAAAGGTGCGCGACCACAATCCGGATATGGTTCTGCTCGATGTTGAGATGCCAGGGATGGACGGCTTTGAGACGCTTAAGCGGATCCGGGAAATCAGTGATGCTGCGGTCATCATGTTGACGGTACGCTCGGATGAAGATGACCGCATTAAGGGCTTGGATTTGGGCGCCGATGATTACATCACGAAACCATTTAGCCCACGTGAACTGTCAAGCCGCATTCGGGCGGTGTTACGGCGCATTGAGCCGGCCAATCGTCCCGATAAGCAGATCATTACCATTGATGATCGGCTACAAATTGATCTGCAACGCCGCGATGTGATCGTCGAAGGCGAACGGTTGAGCCTGCGCCCCACAGAATACCGCCTACTCTACCACTTGATCCAAAACGCGGGTTGGGTTGTGCCCCACGAGACATTGCTGACAAAAGTATGGGGGCACGAGTATATCAATGATAACCACCTTTTGCGGCTCTATATCACCTACTTGCGCAAAAAGATTGAAGTAGATCCCGCCGATCCACAGTACATCTTTACGGAGCGTGGCTTGGGTTATCGCTTTGTCGATTTTAAGCAGGATGAATAGGTACGCTTCACCACTGGTTTTTCCTCAAGTGATGACACTATCCATCCCATTGTCCACGAGTCATATCCATTTTTATCTAACAGGAAATGAAAGCACAATGGTGCCCTTTTGGTTTGGGCGCCAGGAAGAGCTGTGGTAGAATATAAAATTGGTGCCTGTTCGGCGCCAAGCGTTTTCGCGTTATTTTTTATCATGCACGTTTCGGGACCAACGGACAGGGTGCGCATAAGGATCGCGAGTTGTCCATGCATTGATTTGTGTGGCATCGACGCAAACGCATGTGCGTAGGTCTGTGGGATGAAAGAAACGGAAGCTAAACCCGATAGAGGAGCAATCGAATGTCAGTAGTATCAATGAAGGACTTACTTGAAGCCGGTGTCCACTTCGGCCATCGCACTCGTCGATGGAACCCAAAGATGCGGCCTTATATCTTTACCGAACGCAGTGGGATTCACATCATCGATTTGCAGCAGACACTGCAAAATCTCAATGAGTATGCGGCCATGGTGCGCGATATTGTCGCCAAAGGTGGCACTGTTTTGTTTGTGGGGACCAAGCGACAAGCGCAGGCAACCGTACGCCAAGAGGCCGATCGCTGTCGCATGCCCTATATCAACCAGCGCTGGCTGGGTGGAACACTTACCAACTGGGTGACAATTAAGCAGCGTATCGATTACCTGCTGCAAATGGAACGACGTGTTGACGCTGGTGAGTTCCGCACACTTTCCAAAAAGGAACAGCTCGATATTGAGCGCGAAATTGAAAAGCTGAACAAGCGCATTGGCGGTTTGAAGACACTGCGTCGTCTGCCCGATATGCTCTTCGTGGTTGATATCAACACCGAGGACTTGGCCGTGATGGAAGCAAATAAACTCAGAATTCCGATCATTGCCATGGTAGATACCAACAGCAATCCCGATCTTGTTGAGTACGTGATCCCCAGCAATGATGATGCGATCCGTGCTGTAAAATTAATTGTCAGCGTTATTGCCAACGCCGTTGAAGAGGGTATGCGCATCCGAGAAGTCGATATGGCAGATACAGGCCAGGTCAGCAAGGCAGAATTGGCAGAGATGGAACAATATCTTGGCCCGAGCACGCTGGCAAAACTCAAAGCGACCGTCGAAGATTTTGATTCTTACGAAGAGGATGATTCCAGTGAACTTGAGATTGCCACTGACGACAGCGATGACAGCGACGATGAATACGACGACTTTGAATACGATGACGAAGATGATAAAGCCGTCGTTGCTTATAGCGATGACGATGATGATGAATAGTGCATAGCATGAGCACATGAGGAGAGAAAAAGCTATGGCAGAGATCAGTGCCCAATTGGTAAAGGAATTGCGTGAGGCCACCAATGCGGGGATTCTCGATTGCAAAAAAGCCCTCACTGAAGCCAATGGTGATTTTGACGCAGCTGTCGAAGTTCTACGCAAAAAAGGACTTTCGAGTGCTGCCAAAAAAGCCAGTCGCGAAACACATGAAGGCATTATCGGTTCTTACATCCATCCCGGTAGCAAGATGGCCGGCCTAGTGGAAGTGAACTGCGAAACAGATTTTGTGGCGCGCACCGATCAATTTCAAGAACTTGCCCGCGATTTGGCCATGCATGTGGTTGCCGCCGGGCCGCTCTATGTGAGTAGAGAAGAGGTTCCGGCGGAAGTCGTTGAACGGGAAAAAGAGATCTACAGCGAGCAGATGGCCAATAGCGGCAAGCCCGCTCAAGTTTTAGAGAAGATTGTTGAAGGGAAACTGGATAAGTGGTACACGGAAGTCTGCTTGTTAGAGCAAGGCTTCGTGAAGGATCCCGACACAAAAATCAAAGACCTACTGACCAATGCGATTGCGGCATTAGGCGAGAATATCAAGGTAAACAAATTCTCCCGCATGGCAATTGGAGAGTAAGTAAATGCCCAGCCACATGGCTGGGCATTCTTATATACGGGAAAAGGTGAGAATAACGATGGCGGCGTTAAAATATCGGCGGATTCTGCTAAAGTTGGGTGGCGAGGCATTGGCAGGGGAAGGTGGCTTTGGTATTAATCCCGACCAAGCGGAATTTTTAGCCCAAAAAGTGGTTACAATCATTAAGATGGGTGTACAGGCTGCGCTGGTGATTGGCGGTGGCAATCTTTGGCGTGGGAAGCAAGATGGCCTGGATCACGGCATGGAACGGGTCACAGCGGATCACATGGGCATGTTGGCCACCGTGATGAATGCACTGGCACTACAAGATGCACTGGAACGGCGCAACATTCCGACCCGCGTGATGACGGGAATCGAAGTGCGCGCTGTGGCTGAACCTTATATTCAACGACGGGCCATCCGTCACCTGGAGAAAGGACGGGCGGTGATCTTCGGCGCCGGAACCGGCAATCCCTACTTCACAACAGACACGGCCGCATCACTACGCGCCATGGAAATTGACGCAGAGATTTTGATCAAAGCAACCAAAGTCGATGCTGTCTATGATAGTGATCCCAAAGTCAATGCCAATGCACAGCGCTTTGATCGCCTCACCTATATTGATGCGCTCAACATGCGCGTCGGTGTCATGGATAGTACAGCCATGGCCATGTGTATGGATAACGATTTACCAATTTGCGTGCTGAATCTCTGGCAAGAGGGTGCACTGGAGGCTGTAGTCAGCGGTGAAGCTATTGGTACCCTGATCACCGCGTAGCCCTGGCGCTCGATGGGACTTCGTGGGGTAGTTGTCAAAACCGTTCCAGCAAGAGCGTACAGTACGAATGCGAAAAACAGCTCAGTACCGGCAACGGCGTTCCCCGCGAAAGGGGAACCAAAAGCTACACCGTTGAAATACTTTGCGTTGGCTTTCCAATTTGATAAAATAGAAGATGCTCAAAAGCAAAGAAATCGTAACTATCCCGATCCCTGCGGGCTGAGCATATCGCAGTTCGCTTGTGCCTTCGATATGCTCAGGCTACGGCTGGATAGCTACAGAAACCATTCTTTTTTTGCCTCCCCAAACCATACGAAAGTGCATGGCGCGTTTTCAGCCGTTTTGCTGATTTTTCATCGCCATTTTCCGTGTCTGGCAACGAGTAGAAGGAGATTCTAGCATGATTAATGACGTATTAGCTGAGACTGAAGAGCGTATGAAGAAGGCCATCGAGGCCCTACGCTACGATCTAACTAGTATTCGCACGGGACGCGCAACCCCCTCGTTGGTCGATCGGGTGATGGTCGAATATTATGGCACACCAACACCACTCCAGCAGTTGGCGACAATCACGGTACCAGAGGCACAGATGATTTCCATTCGACCGTACAGTGCGTCTGACATTCCCGCCATCGAGAAAGCCATTGCCAAATCTGACCTCAATTTGAACCCCAATAACGATGGACAGCAGATTCGGATTATCATCCCATCCTTGAATGAAGAGCGACGCCGTGAGTTGAATAAGCTAGTTAGCAAACGCGGTGAAGAAGCACGGGTAGCGGTCCGCAATGTAAGGCGTGATGCCATCAGTGACTTGCGTGAATTTGAAAAGGAAAGTATGATTTCCGAAGATGATTCACGTAGAGGGCAGGAACGTGTACAAGAAAAGACGGATGCCTATATTAAGCAAGTTGATGAAGTTGTACGCGAAAAAGAAGCCGAAATTATGACTGTATAGGGCAAGATCCACGATGGCAATAACGTAGAGGAGACTGTACTACAAGTGTGTGTAAATGGCACAGACACTTAGTTCTCCCATTGCGGGCCACGTTGGAACTGTTAATTTCTATATCGCTGTTGCCTTGAACATATCTATGTGAATCTACAGGTTTTACCAGCTCGGGTTTTCCCCCTCCAAGCACCTGAGTGCGTGCGGTAACCTGTCATATATGATACACTTTGTTTCAATGCGAACCTTTTGAGGGGTGAGTGCGTGCTCACCCCTTCTTTTTCGCTTGTTGACCGGATTTTCTAACAATCGTGATGCGAAAGTACAGTCGCTTTGCAGTCTGTCGTTCCTTTTCTCATTGCCGTCAACGGCGGTAGGGCTACGATTGTGTGTTATCCTCCCGATTGGGCTGTAACAGAGCTTACTTTCGTTGCTTTACGCCGGAACGCGTCATCTTTGTCTCGATTTATTGATTTAGGAAATAGATATGCCGATACAAATGCAATATATGAATGATCATGGTGTGAATGGTCATACCAACGGGAATGGCGCAGTTGTACATCGCGAGAGCGTGGCTTCAGCCTGTCCGATTGCAGTACCCCCTCGCCACATTGGCATTATTATGGATGGCAATGGACGTTGGGCGGTCTCCCGTGGGCTGCCCCGGATTGCCGGTCACCATGCAGGGGTTGAAAATGTGCGCCGTATATTGCGGAAAAGTGCCGAATACGGCATTGAGGTGCTTACTATCTATGCTTTTTCGACAGAGAATTGGCGCCGCCCAGCCGACGAAGTGAATGGTCTCATGCGCCTTCTCGGTGTTACCATCAAACGTGAATTAAAAGATCTTCACAAAAATGGGGTACGTATTGTTCACAGCGGACGACTCGACGGCATCAATCGGCATCTCTGTGAACAGATCAACCAAGCCGTTGAGTATACACGCTACAACGAGCGAATCACATTGAACGTGGCGTTTAACTATGGTGGACGCGCTGAAATTATTGATGCCATGCAGCGTGCACTTGCAGACGGTCTTGATCCCGCAATGCTCACAGAGGAAGCATTTAGCCGCTACATGTATACAGGCAATCTACCCGATCCCGATTTAATCATTCGCACGGGTGGTGAGTGGCGTCTCAGCAACTTTATGATCTGGCAGGCCGCTTACGCCGAATATTATACAACTCCCACCTTTTGGCCCGATTTTGATGAACACGAGTTGGACAAAGCATTGCTTGAGTTTGGTTCCCGGGAGCGTCGCTTTGGGCGGGTCTTGGAAGCAGCCTAAGCCGCAAGTTCAAGCAACAGTGGCGCCACCTGCTTGAACGAGTGCCGCAGTGACAAGTACAGCGGTTTCAGCACATAGCCAACGGACTTCAACTCTTATCTTTTTGTGAAAGCTCATTTGCTGTTGGATACCAAAACGCTGCTTCCAAGCAGGTCAATCAGTTACATGGATGCCTGTATTTTTAGAACCAATCAGTTGTGATCACACGCATCGTTGTCGGGCTCATTGCCTTGCCAATCATCATCATACCCATCTGGTTCGGTGGCGCACTCTACGTGGCCACCGTTTTGGCAATTGCCTTGATCGGAGGCTATGAGTTCTACGAATTGCTCACCACCGGTGGTTATCGCCCTGCTGCTGGGATTGGGTTGGTCTGGATCGCACTCTCCACGCTTTGTGCGCTCCAACCGGGAATGCCATTGCTGCCGGCGACATTGGCATTCGGGCTGATGATCACTTTTATCTACTCGTTTTTCCAACATACCCAACCGATTAATACCTGGCTGGCGACCGCAACCACAGCTATCTACTTCGGTGTCTTAATGGGGCAGATTCTTGCGTTGCGCTTTCTACCGAATGGCGTCTGGTGGCTGTCTTTTGGGTTGATGGTGACATGGATGAATGACACCGCAGCCTACTTCGTGGGCAGCACATTGGGACGCCGGAAGATATGGCCCCGCCTGAGCCCCAAGAAGACTTGGGAAGGTACGGTAAGCGGATGGATCGGGGCTGCCCTCATGGGCGGATTCATCGTGTGGCTCGTTTCACTGCCCATTTCGATTGGCGGTGGCATGTTGTTTGGCTTCTGCACCGGGATTTTGGGACTGATGGGCGATCTGTCAATCAGTGTTCTCAAGCGCCAAGTTGGTGTCAAAGATTCTGGGCGCTTCTTCCCGGGCCACGGTGGTATGTTGGATCGTCTCGATAGCTCCCTCTTCACCTTGCCCTTTGTCTACCAGGTTGTCAGCCTACTTCTGGTAGCAACTCTGCGCTAACGAGCGAGAAGGGTAATCACATCCATCTTTCAGACCGCATCCGCAATGGCAGCGTGCAATACCGCCATTGCCTCCGCCGGAGTTTGACGGCTGTTAAAAATCGCACTACCGGCCACAATCACATTGGCCCCAGAGCGCACGACATCAACAATTGTCTGCGGGTTAATGCCGCCGTCGACTTGGATATCGCAGGTGGGATTGAATTCGGTACACAGACGTCGCATGCGCCGCAGCTTGCTGGTGGACGTTTCAATGAAGCGCTGGCCGCCAAAGCCCGGATTGACACTCATCACTAGTACCATATCAATAAATGGCAAAATTTCGCGGATGCTTTCGATTGGTGTGGCCGGATTGAGCGCGACCCCAACTCCGCAGTCCATCTCGGTAATGCGCTGCACGGTACGGTGCAAGTGGGCACACGCTTCGACATGCACCGTGAGCGAGTTGGCCCCCGCATTCACGTAGTCAGCGATGTAGCGGATTGGTTCTTCCACCATCAAATGAACGTCGAGCGGCAATTCCGTGACGCGGCGCACAGCTTCCACAACGACTGGACCGAAGCTAATATTCGGCACGAAGGAACCATCCATCACATCAAGATGGATCAAATCGGCCCCAGCCGCTTCGACGGCGCGAATCTCGGCGGCAAGTTCCCCGAAATTGGCAGTTAGTATCGAAGGAGCGATCTTAATCTGGCGCGGTAACGACATAATAACCTCACTACTGTTGCTCTCGTAAAAATGTTAACATGATTTCCTGCACCCGCCAAGGCTGGCGAAAAATTAAAGCGTGGGGTTGGTCCGCAATGACATGCAGGAAATGATCAGGCAGCGCCGCAGCCATCGCTTCAACAATCGACAGGGGAAAGAACTCATCTTCAGCACCATGAATAATACAGACCGGCATCTGCCAAGTTGCCAAGGTCTTGAGAGGTAGATCAATTGCCAGCGCTGGATCCAATCGCCGAAAGGCAGGCAACATGATCTCTTGGTAGTAGCCGGCATACCGATAGGGATCATGCAATTTTGCCGTGGCTGCCATCCAACGCGCGCCGGCTTGAAAATTCTCGGGTTTCAAAGTATGCTCGGCGCCCGTCACGTTTTTATTAATGCTGTATGTTGTACTGACCAAAGTTAGCGTATCGGGCGTTGCCAATCCTTTGCTGACCAGCAGTTGTGCGATCATGCCCCCTGCGCTACAGCCTGCCAAGTGACCACTCGTAGCGGCTTCATGCGCCATGAGAGCAGCAAGCTGTTCAGCCATCTTGCCGTAGTGGAAATCTGCGGGATGCCCAATCGATTGACCATGTCCAGGCAAGTCAGGCAACAACACTCGATACCTTTCCGCAAAGCGCGCCACCATTGAACCCCAAGCAGCCCGCCCCGTACTCATAAAATTGTGCAGAAGCGTTAAGGTAGGCAGCTCCTCTCCCGTCCCGGTTGCTGGTTCAATCACTTCATAAAAAAGTTTGCCGTCTTCGGTGGGAAAGAAGAATGTGTTACTGACCAAAGGTGATTCAGACATCCAGTCCCTCCGACTGCTGTCTGGCCGAGGATCCCGATGTGCCGGTGGTGGGCGGCGTGCGATGGTCGCCGGCCAATTTGGCACCGTATACTTGAAAGACTTCCGTAATATCGTCAATCGTCAACAACCCCAAGAATTTATGTCCCTCCATGACGGCAACCACCCGACCACCGCCTCGGATCATAATTTCCCACACCTCAGAAAGATCTTGACTGGCACTACAGGTTGGGACATCATCAGCCGGAACCATCACCTCGACGATTCGTGCATCGGACCCAATTTCTTTGAGGGCGTAGATCAATCGTGCACGCGTCAAGACGCCAGTAAAGCGGCCAGCCAAATCCAGCACCGGATAATCGGTCTGATAGCTGTTCATGATCAGATCAACCGCGCGATCAACCCGCTCGCTGGTATACAGATTCACGGCGCTCTCGGTTAATGCTTCACGCGCCTTGAGATTGCGTAGTACGGCTTTGCTTTCAACGGCTTCTTGCTCAGAGCCACCACCCACATAAACGAAAAATGCAATGAGCAGGAAGAAGATATCACGGTTGATAATCCCCCACAAGGCAAAGAGAACAGCCATGATACGTCCGACAAAGACCGCTATCCGGGTGGCATCGACATAGGAAATACCAAAGGCCAGCACGGCACGCAAAACTCGGCCACCATCCATGGGAAACGCCGGCAGAAGATTAAAAATTCCCAAAGCCAGATTTGCATAAAAGAGAAAAAGCAATAGCGTGGTCACTGTTGGGGTCTGTGAACCACTCAGAATGGTTGCAGCATTGCTCAACGTGAGCGTTGGTAAATTGCCGGTAAGCAACAGAAGTGGAAAGACCAGGAGCGCAATCACAAAGTTCACCAACGGCCCAGCAATGGCAATCAGAAACTCATGGAGCGGTTGGTCGGGCATACGTTCCAAGCTGGCAACGCCCCCAATCGGCAACAGCGTGATATGTGGCACATTGATGCCAAAGTGTTGCGCTACCAATGCATGGCCAAATTCGTGCAGCGTAACGCACAGAAAGAGCAGCAAAATAATGAGGATGCCATAAATCGCGCCCATGAGTGGACCGGCTGGTCCAGCGCCGTAAATGAAGGCACCCCAAGCCAGAATAAGCAAAAATGACCAGTGCACACGCACATCGATGTCAAAAAGGCGAAAAAGCGTCATCGAACTCCTCGGTTTCTGCTACGCCATGGGCGAGGTTACTGTCTGGAAATCAACGGTCAGGCTATGGCAAGAAAATCAATAATCCAGTGGCTGAGGCCACTTATCGCTGTTCGCAACGGATTCTATCCGAGCAAGCGGCGGATCTTTATCGTTGCAATGGCCTTACTGAACTTACGCAAACTCTTGGGGAGGGCCTTCCGGATGGCAGACAGAACAAGGGCAATGTTCTCGCAAAATGGCAAATGCATAGATCCCAGCATCATGGCCGTCAGTCCAAGTGAGCCGAATGGCATAATTTCCAACAAGAGAGGCATCGCCAATGGCCGCACTGGGAAGCGGACCACTACTCAATTTTAAGATATCAGTCTCTTGCGCCGCGGCACGCCTTTCTTCCCGGCACGTGGCACATGGGCAATTCGCGCGCAGCCAACGTAGGGGGAATTGGCTTATGTGAAGGTCACCCCAGGTGATTTGCAGCACCCCGGCGGCGCGATCAATGGTGATATCTTTTGGTCTGGTTAACGGTGTAGTCATATGAATCGTTGTGTTAAAAGTCTAATTCAGTGCAATTAAAATCGCCTGCTGATAACGAGAAGTCGCCTCAACGACTGGAAAACCAATTTACCGATAGAGGGCAGTAGCCCCAATAGGACGCACCCATTTTCGGGCAATGCATGGTGTTATGCCAGATATTGTGCTATACTGCCTTGCCATTCACCTTACTTATTGTTGTTCTTTTGATCGGGTAGAAGCGCTTGAATCAGATCGATTGGCAACGGGAAAATAATGGTACTATTGTGCTCAGCACTAATTTCTGAGAGCGTTTGCAAATAGCGCAGTTGCAGTGCACCGGTTTGCGTGGCCATCATTGCCGCAGCTTCGGCAAGTTCGCGCGAAGCCTGCAACTCACCTTCCGCATGAATAATCTTGGCGCGCTTTTCCCGTTCCGCTTCGGCCTGACGCGCCATTGCCCGTTGCATTGACTGTGGCAATTCCAAATCTTTGATTTCGACCACACTGACCTTGATACCCCACGGTTCCGTTTGGTCATCGATAATCTTTTGCAAACTCCGATTGATTTCGTCACGTTGCGAAAGCAACTCATCCAGTTCACTCTGCCCCAGCACAGAGCGCAACGTGGTCTGCGCAATCTGCTGTGTCGCCAGAAGATAGTTGGAAATGTTGACCACCGCCGCCACAGGATCCATTACCCGGAAATAGCAGACAGCATTGACCTTCACGGTCACGTTGTCACGGGTAATTGTCTCTTGGGTGGGGACATCCAAGGTAACGACACGCAGATCGACACGGGTCATCTGGTCAACAACGGGGATGATGAGAAAAAGGCCAGGACCTTTGGCCTCAATGATGCGTCCCAAGCGAAAGACTACCCCCCGTTCATATTCCGGGACGATCTTTACTGCTGACCGCAGTACCATTAGAATGACGAAGAGCACCGCCACAATGCCAAAAATATTTTCAGCCACGACCTGTTTTCCTTTCCATGTTATGCATGTCTTGAAACCCGGTGAAATACTTGATATAGCCTATCACCGCTTGGATAATACGCATAGTAATCTTATCATAAAAAAAGGCTCACACCCGAAAAGGCAGATTGTGGTGTGATTCTTTCGCGCAGCAACGCGACTAAGTCACGCTTCTGGTAGATGAGCCACACACGACCTAGTATAGTGTGGCGTAAATACCTGGACAGCAATAAGTAGCGTTTCTCTCTGGGAAATACGCAATTTATCTGTCTACTGATTTCTGCCCAGATTTCCTAGTGCTATGTAAACAGAGTTCTTTGGTAAGCCTTCCAGGAAGGTCCGATGCAAATCTTCGCTGTTCATTCTGCACCAGGGCTATGGCAAGAAAATCAATAATCCAGTGGCTGAGGCCACTTATCACTGTTCGCAACGCACTCTGTCCGAGCAAGCGGAGGAGTTTCACCGTTACAACCGTCTAGTACATCCCGGCGTAAATAAGCCCATAGCAATTCTGCCCTATCGATTTGAGTAAAGTGGGCTTATTTACTGCCGTGGTATTTACGCCCAACTGTACTAGCGTTCCGGCAAAGGTATATCCTCATAGTACCATCATTCGCTTTTATAGAACGCTCATTGGGCGAAGAGGTGAAATTGGCGCGATTCTCTCTGAGAATTTTTGCAGTTTCACCCGGAGATTATATGAGCGTTTATGGAAATTACGCACAGTATACCCCAGTTCGTTCGATGATACCATGAGGATGGTCACAATTTGGAGCCGAAGCCATCTCCCTGGTGCGTCCCATTTTTTGGGGATCACAGAAGAGAATCAGTTCAATCGTCCGGTGTATCCCCAATGGGATGCCCCTTCCTAGTGCAATGTAAACAGAGTTCTTTGGCACTCCTTCCTGGAAGGGGTTGCGCAGATCCACAGATGACGGTGCATGACCGCCCCTTCCTGGAAGGCTTAATGCAAACTCGCTCTGTTAATTCTGCACTAGCCAACTGTCACATGGCGTACGCATAGTCTCAGTACATAAGTCAGAATCGGATCAACCCAACTCTCAACTATGAAATTATCAATTCAACTTCGAACACTTTTTTTGCTGGCGGTCATCCTGCTTGGTATGCTGAGTATCACGATGGTGCTTGTACTACAGTTGGCGCCATTGGCCCGCCAAGTTCTGCATGACGGCGGTGCGGTCAATGTAGCGAACGCGAATGCTGCCAAGACCAATCCCACCACTGTTATAATGTCACCAACAGAGACACCGACAGCAACAAAGGTCAGTCTGACTGTACTGCTGGAGGTGACTGTCGCCACCCGCGAAAGTCATCCAACACAGCTACCAACCATCTCACAGACGCCAAAGCCACCGTCTGACACCTTCGCTGGCGGGGAGAATGCAACAGAAAGTGCAACGCCACGGCCACGTGCGATCATCACCGGCGATTTGGTTAACGTACGTAGCGCGCCAAGTGCTGCCGGCGAAATCGTAGCGCAGCTATCCGCTAATCAAGAAGTTGAAGTTCTGGGTACCAGTGCCGATGGGGAGTGGTATCGAATTTGCTGTCCCCCAGGTACCTATACGAACGAAGCGTGGGTCAGCGCCAATCTCATGCGCATGGTTGTTGCGCCCACAGTAACAACTCTTGTCGTGCAGAGCGTAATGGCCAACCAACATGCCAACACACTCAGTGCGCGGCGCGCGCTCACGCAACCGCAACAGGCAGGGCAGCAGTTAGGTATTGTGTCCGCTGCCGTCGTTAATATCCGTACGGGACCGGGGACAAATTACCCAGTGATTGGGCAAGTCACCGACAGAACGAAAGTGACGGTGGTGGGGCGGAGCGAACAGAGCAACTGGCTACACCTTTGTTGCCTTGACACATCGGTCCACGAAGGGTGGATTAGCGCTGAATTTGTTGAACTGACATCCAACAATGACGCCATTAACCGGGACATGTTGCTCGCTGCGCTAGCCGTTCCACCCACGCCTGTTCCACCCACCCCCATGCCACACACGCCGGCGGAAGGGTCAGCAACCGCTCTCGCAACGAATGGGTCCGACGGCACCACGATTGGTGCTGCCGGCCTGCCGGGCCAGGGAAATTTTGGTGGCGTAGCAGCACAAAATCCACTGACAGGGTTACCGCTCGCAACAGGGCACGCGGCCCAGCGCCCCATGATCATCTGTATTAACAATGATCCGGCCGCGCGCCCCCAACTGGGCCTTAGCCAGGCCGATGTGATCTATGAGTATTTAATGGAAGGCTACGGGATTACCCGCTTTAGTGCGATTTTCTATGGCAATGATGTGGCGGCTATTGGCCCCGTACGGAGTGCACGTCTCATCAATTACTACATGGGAGCACTCTACGACGCTGGATTAGTCTGTTCTGGCGCCAGTGATCAGGTTCGCTACGCGCTGAAACACGAAGCCCCTTTTCCCTATCTGGACATCGATCTGGATGATCCATCGAATAGCCGTTATTCGGTAAGCATTGGCAGTGACTACCGAACTCGATTGCGCACAAGCACAAGCGGCGCACGACAGTGGTTGGCGGATTGGGGTGTGGAGAAATCACCCAATTTGCGAGGCTTCACCTTTGGCGAACGCCGCGACGGCAACCCCGCCACGCAGATTACCATCCCCTATCCACAAGGGACAGGCAGCGCAGTGAGCTATCGCTATGACAATTCAATGGGGCAATACCTGCGTTGGTTGGGCGGCAATGCTCATACCGATGGCAACAACGGCACCCAAATCGTCTTGGACAACGTAATCGTTCAATATGTAACTCACGAAGCAACGAATATTGTCGAGGATAGTTTGGGAAGCACGAGTATTCGCCTCAATCTATTTGGCAGCGGACGAGCTATTGTCTTCCGCAATGGCGTTGCCCTGAATGGCAGTTGGCGCAGTGAGAGCCGGGGAGATACACCGCGTTTTTATACGGATGATGGCCAAGAAATTGCCCTAAAGACCGGTCGGAGTTGGATCAGCATTGTGCCAGAGAGCTACACCATTAGCTACCAATAGTCGCCCCCGTTCTGTGTACCGAGTTTCAAATTCTCTACCGGCACTCCTTTGTATATGACGCCACCGTTCGGTCCGTATCATGCCTCAGCCAAAAGAGTAAACGGTATAGCGTTGTTGCATTTCCCCATTCAACGCCGCACCGTTGAACGGGAAGTCTGTCATGGGATGTGGTCCAACTGTGATTGAATGCCAACCTTGGGTTTGTGCATATTCGACTGTCCACTGCCACAATAAGTCGGCGATGCCATAGTCCTGCCACTGCGCCGACACCCCACCATAGACCAATCGTCCACTAATGACTGGACGATTGACACGCCAGCGCAACCACCAATTCCATAGGGGGTTTTTGCCCCCACTTGCCACACGATTGGGGATGGCCAAATCGGGTTGCAGTAGAACAAAGCCGGCCGGTTGATCGGCAACAAAGATCACTCCGCCTGCCCACGGCCAAACCGTGATCCATTGCCACAGGAACTCAATCTCCAGCCGATCCGGCATGGGGAAAAATTCCCGTACAGGTGATGCTACTTGCCAAAGTGACAAGAGCTGTTCACTGGTCGCCAACGCCGCGGTCAATGGACGAAATTCCACCTGCGCAAGGCGGGGGTTTGTCTGCAGCTCTCGCAACCGTGTCGCGAACGTTGCGGTAGGGTCTACCGTTGCCTTGCCATCTTGTGGTGGTGCCAATGAAACACGGGTAAGTCCAAGATTTTGCCAAGGCATCATCGACGAGGCAAGCAATTCAGGAATATAGGGTGGATTGTATGGGGTGTGCAGCGGGGGCATCACGTGAAAATAATTGGTTAAACTCCCACAGTGCAAATGGGGTGATGGACCGATGGGACCAACCAATCGGTAGCGGCCACGCCGTGCAAGTTCCTCCAATGCAATGCCCAGTAGGCGATCGAGGCTTTCTTCATCATTGGCACAATGCAACAGAATAAGCTGGCCGGAGCCATCTGTCACTCTTGGATCAATGGCCACGATTGCCGCCGCAACGGCCTCTTCCCACAGTATCCCCCCCATGGCCCCAACCGTCTTCCGTTGTGGTAGCGCCTCTAGGTAAATAAACGACAAATCCAAGCGCGCCAAGTGGCGACTTTTTTGGGAATACCGAAGAAGTGCCTGTTGGCGATAGTGCAGAGGGGGCCAACGCGAGTCTGTCGCATAGATCTGCCGCCACTTCTGTAAGAAACGACGATACTCCCAGCCATGCGTAGCGTGGTATGTAGTGTAGTTAAAATAGCGACTTTGCATTGTAATAACAATTGATAAATTATCAAAAGTTGCAGACAAAAATGGCACTAAATATATCAGCCTGTTTTTGAGTGCCAATATGCAACATGAACAGCAATTTAACAAGCAAGTAGACGATGTTAACAGCGCATGAACACAGTAAGCCAATTGGGGATAACTTCGGGGATAAGTCCCTTCAACTAGGGAAAAGTGCTTTGCTGCGATGGGGAGAAAATTTTTCGAAATTCCTACGCAATAATGCCTAGAACAGCCAAACCTTAAAGATATTGTGTTTTTTTCGATAGCGGAGAGGAGTTATCTAGTCTGTATAAAAAATTTCACTTCTATATTTTGTGTAGAACAAATATTCTCTCCTCTATTATGGATAAAAATGACAGAAATTCAAGAGTAACAAGAATAAAAATACGTTGTCAGAATGGGGAACTTCTGGTACACTACGCCAACGGCAATTTATCGGAACGTATTAGATTCTACCTTCATTCGCCAATTGTTGCAGTACTCTATTATCCTATATCCGTACCCAATAGCGTTCTCAAGCATATTGAGTAAACAGTAGTTTTGTTTGGTGTTTGCAGTATCAGTACTTATTCTATTGCTAACAATTGTGCCCCTTGACATTGATTGTCACTGCTGTAACTAGTACAGTTTGGTGTAAATACCTTGACAGCAATCAGTAGCGCTTCTCTCTGAGAAACTGGGAATTTATCTCTCTACTGGTTGCTGCCGGATTGTACTAGCGGAAAGATCACAGAATTTGGCTACATGTGTCTGCGGTTGTGGCAAAAGCATGGCGCAGGCAACAAGCTGTCGACGACTTGTGAAAAACTAAGTACACAGCTGTGATGATCAGTGTTCTCTTCCGAACGAATTGACCTCATTCACTTCACCGTTGGTTGGCGAACAATGCTGCCGCCGATCAACATCACAACAGCGGTGCCCAGTATCAAATGCGGCTTTAGTACACTACAGTTGAGCAATCTGCTGACCTGCAGTCATTTGGAAAACGTCACTTGCTCATTGCTGATATCACCAACCTTTCAGAGTGCGCAGCGAAAGAAAGAACAAACTGTAGTGGATAGAGCAGCACATATCATGGAGAGTCTCTAGGTAGATTTGCCAGCTCCTTCACAGATGTAGGATCTACGCATGGCTCCATGTGATTGCTAGCCAAAGTTCTTCAGCAGGTCATGGTACGTTCGGCTAACGCAATGATACACGATGCAATCTACCCGGCTAGCGTGTGCTTTTGCGCGCCTCCAAGTCGGGCAAAAGCGACCAGAAGTAAGCCATAGTAGTTTATCAAGCAGCGTATAACATTGACGATGATTTATGGCTATCATTCGTCAATTTTCATATATAGCTGCCTGGAAGGCGCCTATCCCGAATTGCATTCCAGGTATTTGGAGGGGAAATTCTGTGAACTACTCATCAATGCATCACTACAACGGCATACCACCTGCCCAGGAAAGCATAGCCGGGCAAAGTGGTACCGGTACGGGCCATCACCCTACCGACAATTCCAAAATACGACAGGCGAAAGATCTGCCATCGCCCAGTCAGGCGCAATCAGAATCCCATGTGTCGCAGCAAGATTCGTTTGATCCACACGCAGTCTGGCAGATGTTACTGAGCGAATTGGCACTACAGATGCCATCTGCCACCTTTAATACCTGGGTGCGAGACACTTGGGTAGTCGCCTACGAGGATGGGGAGTTTATTATTGGGCTACCCAATGCTTATGCACGCGACTGGTTAGAAAATCGTTTACGCAACAAAATTAAACGGGCGTTGAGTAGCTTTATTTATCGCTCGGTCCAAGTCCAATTCTTAGTTTGCCCGCGCGCGGTGGGCGATGCCCATGATACCAAATCAACACCGCTCTATGCGCCGGCTGTGGAGCCAGCTGCAACGGGCAATTGGTCCTCCCAAAGGGCGCAGGACAATTCCGCAGAGCAGAACACCGGCGACAGCAAGGAGATGAATCTCAATCCGAGCTTGCCGGTAGTCGGTGCAACGACCGACAATGATATGGCGGGGTTACCTCATCGCGCAAATGAGCAGGTGCACGACTGGCGCAACCAGGGGCGCCAGCCACCGGTAGAGAGGGCAGCAACACCTTCCTACCTGGCAGCAGAACAACCTGGCGATGCCACCCTGCGCCCCCCCTTGCTACGCGAAGCGCCAGGAGATCGCTATTTTGACGACACAGCGCCCGTTGGCACAATTCCGTTAAACGGTCAGTATACATTCGAAACCTTTGTAGTTGGTAGCCACAACAAATTGGCCCACGCGGCTGCCGAAGCAATTGCCGAAAAACCGGGGCAGAGTTTCAATCCTCTTTTTGTTTATGGAGGTGTGGGGTTGGGCAAGACCCACCTGCTGCACTCCATCGGACATCGTGCGAAACAGCTTGGCCACCGAATGCTGTATGTCTCCTCTGAACAATTTACAAACGAACTGATCGGTGCCATTCGCAGCCAAAGTACAGAAGATTTTCGCAACAAGTATCGCCAGGTCGATATCCTGCTCATCGATGATATCCAATTTATTAGTGGCAAAGAGAGTACACAAGAGGAGTTTTTTCACACCTTCAATCATCTCCATGCCAGTGGTCGCCAAGTCGTCTTGACAAGTGATCGACCGCCCAAAATGTTGGCAACACTCGATGACCGTCTACGCAGTCGGTTTGAAGGCGGCTTGCAGACGGATATCGCCCAGCCAGATTTTGAAACACGTGTCGCCATTCTTCAATCAAAGGCGAACCGCATGGCAGCGCACGTTGATCACAGCGTGCTTATGATGGTCGCCGAACGGGTTGACAGCAACATCCGTGAACTGGAAGGTGCACTCAATCGCCTGATCGTGCAGGCACGCTTAATGCAAAGCCCGCTCACCTTGCAACTGGCAACAACCATTCTCGGCAATCTATCACCAGAACGCAATGCCTGTGCACCGGATGCGCTTTTGCGTATTGTAGCTGAGCATTTTCAGTTAACAGATAGTGACCTCTGTGGGCGCAAACGGACCAAAGAGATTGCCGGAGCGCGGCAGATCGCCATGTACCTGCTCCGTGAGGAACATGGCCTATCGTTACCAGCCATTGGGACACTGTTGGGCGGTCGTGACCACAGTACCGTGCGCTATGGCATCGAAAAAATTGGTGATGACCTGACAGAGGATGAAGCCCTACGTCAAGTGATTGCGACCTTACGCGAAAAAATTTACCTACCGCTCTACACAGTTGCGATAATTCTGTCATAATAGACGTGTGGGCCATCTGTATTCATCAAGGAACAGATGGCCCACACATGTTACCTTTCGCCGATCAGTCTGGCACGACACGTTCCTCCATTCCCCCAATCAAAGTTTCTGCTCTTCTACTGCGTTGGCTTTTCTGTTCCGCAGTGTCCTCTCTGGAAGTAGTGTCGTCTTCAATATTTTCTGCATTGTGATATATTGATCCCATAGCTTTGGAACAACGCAAACCCTGTTTGCAGAATTGGTCTAACTACAGTAAACTATGATATTGGACGCTAATTGTCGGTATAGACAGTGCTGTGGAATCACAGTTCGGGTTACAGATCGCAAACCGTGTTTGTGTTATCTGCTCAATATACACACAATTAGCGATATATAGATATTAGCGCAATAGATGCATTGGAATCAAACATAGCTATTACAGGAAAGTTCCTCTGTTTGTCGAAATGTTTTCCCGCAACACAACGTCAAATCGCTTCATCAAGTAAATGTACAGTAAGTAAATGTAGAGTTGGCTGTGGGATTATGCATCAGTGGTGATGTTGAATTCGTGTTTTTTCGTTGACCCGGAATGTGCATAGCCCGGAGTGCAGAATGAGTAATGATGGTCGCCAGAAGGCATTGGAAACAACACTGGCCGGCCTTAGCAAACGCTACGGTGAAGGAATCGTTGTTAAGCTGGGAGAGTCAACGCACCTCGATGTCGACACGATTTCGACCGGTAGCCTCAGCCTTGATATTGCACTTGGGGTAGGTGGACTTCCTCGTGGACGGATTGTGGAAGTCTATGGGCCGGAAAGTGCGGGGAAGACGACCATTTGCCTACATGCCATCGCAGAAGCTCAGCGAAGTGGTGGTATCTGTGGCTTTATCGATGTTGAGCATGCGCTCGATCCGAGTTACGCTGCTCGTATTGGCGTGGATGTTGGTGGGCTTTATGTCAGCCAGCCGGATACGGGTGAGCAAGCCTTGGAAATTACCGACGCATTGGTACGTTCCGGAGCCATGGATGTTGTGGTGGTGGATAGTGTTGCGGCCCTTGTACCGCGGGCTGAGCTTGAAGGGGAGATGGGCGACAGCCACGTTGGCCTTCATGCCAGGTTAATGAGCCAGGCACTGCGAAAATTGGCGGGGGCGGTAAAGAGTAGCGGTACCTGTTTGATCTTCACGAACCAACTGCGCCAAAAGATTGGCGTCATGTTTGGCAATCCTGAGACAACAACCGGCGGGCTGGCGCTCCGCTTTTATGCCAGCATTCGATTAGATATTCGGCGCATCCAATCGATTAAACAGGGCACAGAAGTCATTGGGAACCGCACGCGGGTTACCGTGCGCAAGAACAAGGTTGCGCCCCCTTTTAAAGTCGCCGAATTCGACATCATGTACAATGAGGGCATCAGTACGGTTGGTGATCTGATTGATCTTGGTGTGGAGTATGAAATTCTTGACAAACGGGGTGCATATATCCGTTTTCATGATGAGATGGTGGGTCAAGGGCGCGAGGCAAGTAAGGAGTTCCTCCGGTCAAATCCTGAGATTGCCAATCAGATTGACCAACTTATCCGAGCAAAAGCGGGCTTGCGTGTAGATATACCAGCAGAGCTTTCCAAGGTGTGAGCCGAAACTGACAAACTGGTTTGCTGAATGTAGTAGTGCGGTTTTCAATGCATCCTCGTGCTCTTCTGCCAGTAGTAGTGCCATTGCCGCAGCGTGCGGTTTCTCGCAATCTGCAGCACCTTTTTGTAACGATGTGCTGCTACGGCAGGTTTCTTAAAAGACTTGCTCATAGCGGTTTGAGGCAGTGCCCCGCCTCGCTAACCACAGTTGTGCTCACATTATCATTTGGGAGCCATATGTGGATGATGTGCTACAGAGAGCATTGATGAGAACCAGGATGTAAGTATCTCATTGAACAAAGGCGTACAGACTTACGAAACGATGGCCAATTGACTAGATCACCAGCTTTGGCATGATTCCTCAATCGAAAACGCCGGTACGAGCGAAGGCTGACGCGAGCGCCGTACATGGCGTGTCTATTGCGTGGCCCAAGCTGTCTTCATTCAGTTCAGCGTTTGTAAGAGTAGTTGCGTATGATTGACGCCATTTTTGCGCTGTAGCCACGCTGCAGCGTTTTTTGTTTACCAGTAAATATAAAGGATATCTCTATGGACATTAATCTATGGTTGGCAATTGTGCTGATCATTCTCTTTGCGGTGGTAAGTGGAGGCGCCGCCGCTTATTTATCATTTGGACGCGGTCAACAGTCTGGGATCGAGAGCGAGAAAGAACGGCAGGCAAAAGTTCGACAGACAGCAGAAGAACAGGCCGATCGCATTCTTAAAGATGCAGAGACTGAGATCAAACAACTCCACTTGGCATACAAAGAGGAAGAAGTTCAGAAACGCAATGAACTCGATGCCGAGCAGGCAAAGCGACGCAAAGAGTTAGAGCGCATTGAGGAGCGGTTGCAAAATCGCCTGGATAGCGCCGAACGACGGCTCGAACAGATCGAAACCCGTGAACGCAAGTTAAACCAGCGCGAAAGTAAGCTAGACCAACGGGCATCAAAACTGACAGCCATGGAGGAAGAGCGGGCGGCCGAGTTGCAGCGTATTGCCCAAATGACACAGGAAGAGGCCCGTCAGACGTTATTGGCAACCGTTGAACAAAATACCCGCAATGAAATGGCGCGTACGATCCGAGAAGTGGAGGCAGAAGTGGCCGAAGAGGCCGATCGCCGTGCAAGGAACATTATTACCTTGGCAGTTGAGCGGTTGGCCAGTGAACATATTTCGGAGTACGCAGTGAGTAGCGTCGATCTTCCCTCCGATGAAATGAAGGGACGGATTATCGGGCGCCAGGGCCGTAATATTCGTGCCATTGAGCAGGCATTGGGGGTTGACTTAATCGTTGATGACACCCCCGAAGCAATCATCATTAGCAGCTTTGATCCCATTCGTCGCGAAGTGGCGCGGATGACACTGAGTAAGCTTATCATGGATGGTCGGATTCACCCGGCTCGGATCGAGAAGGAAGTAGAAAAGGCCCAACAAGAGATCGATCGCGTCGTCATGGAAGCCGGGGAGTACGCGATGATTGAAACAGGTATCCAAGGGCTCCACCGCGAAGTGCAACGGATCCTGGGTCGCTTGAAGTTCCGAACAAGCTATGGGCAAAACCAGCTCTATCATGCCATTGAGACGGCACATCTGGCCGGCATGATTGCGGAAGAGTTGCATGCCAATGTCAATGTGGCCCGCTTGGGTGGCCTATTGCATGATATTGGCAAAGCAGTTAGCCACGAAATTGATGGCCCTCACGCCATTGTGGGGGGCGAAATTGCCAAGCGCTATGGCGTTAATGAAGCGGTGGTCAACTGTATTGCCAGTCATCATGGTGAAGTTGAGCCGCAGTCGGTTGAAGCAGTGATTGTCGCTGCTGCGGATGCCATCAGTGGTGCGCGACCGGGCGCGCGGCGTGAAAGCTTAGAGACATACATCAAACGGGTGACAGCGCTCGAAGAGATCGGCAACAGCTTCCAGGGGGTGAGTCAAACATTTGCCATTCAAGCAGGTCGCGAAATTCGCGTGTTGGTACGCCCTGAAGAAGTTGATGATATGACCGCAATCTCTCTGAGTAAAGATATTGCTAAAAAAATTGAAGATAATCTGCAGTATCCTGGCCAAATTCGGGTTACAGTGATCCGTGAAACCAGAGCAGTTGAACATGCCAAATAGAGCCATGTGACGACACTTGGGGGTGGTATAGCACGAATTGTGTAAATCACCATTGGCGTAGAGAGTGAATTAGCGCTTTACACAGGAGACTGGGGTCTGTACCACAGTGTGTGTAAATGGCTGCGATCTACAGTGGACAGTCGCCTCTCCGCCCTATGAACGATTACAGTTTGCGCAAGGTAGGGACAAACGGCTTTACTTTGCATAAGCAGCGCTTGTCTCCACCTCGCGAAAAGTCACCATAGTCTGTTGGGGCCAACGTGATAGGGGAACCCATCGGCTCACGCAAAGGCGCCAAGCCCGCCAAGTATTCAAGGAGCTTGGCGCCTTTGCGCACTTTGCGTGAGTTCAACATCTGCTTGACCAGCACAAAAGTTGCAATAGCCGCACAAATGACCGACGATTTTTCTGTGTATCGTAGTACAACAGACTCCTCGCTTTACAACATCCGATCCATCTGGATTGCCCCCCACAGCCGACCTGCCGTCTCCTAATGTAACGCCCTTTGGGGACGGTACCCTATTCCCCAAATTGAGCGCGAATGACGCAATTGAAGCCACCAGTAAGCTCCTGCCAGATCCTCACACAATGTAATCATCTTGTAAGGTAAAAAGACGATTAAATCGTTTATAATTTTATGAGATCGTCACCAAGATACGAAACACTTTGCAATACACAGATTTTGTATACGGAGATGCTGTTGGGGTAGACGTCTTGTAAAGCATCTTTGGAACGCATCTTTGTTGTTACTATCTTGGATTAGCACAGGTTTGTCTGAAAAGAATCGTTCTAAACGAGTCAACCGATTGTTTTTACAAACCGGCTGTTGTGTTTGAGAGTCAGTACAATATCGGGCTTATTCCCATCAAGATACTGCGGGTGTTTGTAGGATACAACAAACCAAATAGGAGTCTAGTGGACAGTGTGAGAACTGAATCACAGCGAAAGAACTCTTTTTTGCTGCTCTGTCTTAAGATATTGGAAGGCTTCTCTTGGTACCACTGATTGATGTGCTGTTTCAACAGTTGTAAGTGCCCAGCAGATCTATCACAGTATTCTGCAAGCTGTTTGTAAGTAATTTTTGAGTCTCGTTCACGTCGTAATAGATAGATTCGTTCTCACATACCCCAGAATTCCCATCTGTTATTTGCGATGTGTCGGAGAGTTGTGGAAAAGGTTTTACCTACACGCAAACCCCAGGCGCACTATCGACTCGTAGATACGCTGAGAAACATCGAAACATATTATCGAAGGAGGCAATGTACATGGCTGAGCTAATTCGAGTCTCTGCCCAATCACGTTCTACCGCTGTTGCAGGTGCTATTGCTGGTGTCATGCGCGAGCAAGAGCATGCTGAAATGCAGGCCATCGGTGCGAGTGCTGTCAATCAGGCGATCAAAGCAGTCGCAATTGCCCGTGGTTATTTGGAACAAGATGGAATTGATTTAGTAATTGTTCCAACCTTCACCGAAGTGGACATTGAAGGGAATGAACGAACTGCTGTACGGATCGCTGTATACCGACGGCCGTCTTCCTTAGCGCCAGTACAGTCGCTAAATGGAAACGGGGTTGCCAGCTTGGTCATGGCGTAGCATGATGTTCATGATGTACCTATGGTCTCATGCGCTTGGGTGCGAATGACCTTGTAATAAAAAGAAGCGGGATGAGAGCGATTTTCATCCCGCTTCTTTTTCATGGCGTTATGCCAAAATTGTGTAAATGGCAATTGCTCCAGAAGGCAACTGGCGCTTTATACAATTCGTGCCATACCGCTTTTCATAGCTTCTGACTTTGGTACACCGCACATCTACGGCAGCCGAGTCGGGGTTAGCGGTAAAAGCGCCCTTGTCATCGGGAACGACGACGATTTCCCCCTGAGCGATTCTTATTACTTTGCTGACGCCGACCTGAACGCTGTGAAGAGCCTTCATCACCTTTAGCGTTCTTCTCCCGTCGCGTCTCACGCTCCGCTGGATTTTCTGATGAATCACGTCTACGTGAAGTACGACGTTGCCGTGAACGCGCGTTATCCTCATCGGCACTAGCGCGCCTCTTTGCCGTACACCCACCACATGTGCTACAGCTATTGCCGCTTGTGCTCTTGGTGGAGAGTAGTTCATCCACAGTAAACTCTGCAATGGCATTGCTTTCCAGAAAAACAGTAACCGTCTCCTTCAGCGGGTGTAGATGACGAACGCGTCCTACGCCTTGAGGCGTAATCACCTCCGAACCCAATTTGGGCATCTTCTTATTTTGCTCTTTATAGTGAGCATCTTCATAAGATAAACAACAGAGCAACCGACCACAAACACCGCTGATCTCTTCCGGATTTAATGGCAGTTGCTGGTTTTTTGCCATGCGAATGCTTACCGGCGTAAACTCGCGTAGCCAGCTTGTGCAACAAAGTTGACGGCCACATTTTCCCACACCATCGAGTAGTTTTGCCTCATCGCGCACGCCGATCTGCCTCATCTCAATTCTTGTGCGGAAAACACGAGCCAATTCGCGGACGAGTGTCCGAAAATCAACGCGGTTTTCTGCAGAAAAGTAGATGAGTAGTCGCCCCCCCGTATAATTGTAATCACATCGCACTATCTTGATATCAAGATGATGTTCACGCGCCTTTTGACGGCAAACAGCGAGGGCTTCCTGCTCTTTTCGTGCCCAGAGATCACGTTGCACCATATCCCAGGCCGAAGCTCGTCGCAGGACATTTTTCATTTCCCCCACAACTTCTTTCTGATCGATCATGTGCGGTGGTTCAACAACCTGGGCCACTTCCGTCCCCTTGGCGGTTTCCACAATAACATGATCACCGGCACCCAAATCGAGCAATTCCTGGGCGCCAAAGTGGTAGACTTTCGTGACGGGCTTAAATTGTATTCCAACAACAACAGGCATTCTTCTGTTGCTCCTCTACTATTCGTATCTATCCTAAATGTTTCGGCGATATGCCGACAATCGGGCAAATTGCCAATCCGCTCTCTGCGCCAATGGCGATTGACACAATTCGTCGATACCGCCAAAGGCTCTGTGACGCTCTTCTTGGGAGAAGTCCTGGCACGCTACCAACAGAGTCTTGATCGTGCGCTGGCAAGCCACAACTGTAGTTCAGGATAAAAGTTGATTGGTCTCTAATGTGGGCGCTCGCAATAACAAAACCTCGAGCGCCAATCGTGTATTCACCGTGTGGTGCAGATACCCTTCCACACGATCTAATGTCCTCAGGTACTGCTGCACTGCATGAACCGAGAAAGATGCCGCCTGCTGTGTCAGTCTTGTTATTTCGTCGATATTGCTGCAAAGTTCGCCACAGCCGGCCTGGACGAGGAGTACATCTCGCCACCAAGTGCCCCACGTTTCCAATAGCTCAAACAGCGTTTGCCGGTCGGTCATACGGTTGAGTTGTTCGGCTGTGGCAAGTCTTTCCGCCGATGGAGACTCTATCAGTTGCCACAGAGCTTCAAGTTGGCTTGAGCGTTTTGATTGTTCAGCTTCTGTAGTTAGCTGCTGCACAGCCCACCCCAAACGGCCTCGCGCCAAACGCGAAAACAGTTCTGCCTGCTTGGCTGGAGCTTGCCAATGGGCACTGAGTGCACTGGCAATCGTCGCCGGCGCCAATGGTCGGAGTTCTACTAATTGGCACCGGCTGACAATCGTGGGCAAGAGTTGATTGCGATCGAGTGCGGTCAGAATAAAAATCGCGTGGTCAGGCGGCTCTTCCAGCGTCTTTAACAACTTATTGGCAAAGCTGTCGTTGGCTGCCTGCAAATCCAAGATGATAAACACTTTGTAGCGACCTTCCATCGGTCGCGTCACAACATCACGAACGATTTCGGCGGCTTGATCGGTGCGCAACGTGCCCCCAATCCGATCAACTTCACCATTTTTGTCCAACGGTTTGATCACACGTACATCTGGATGGTTGCCATGTTCAAACAGGTGACAACTCCGACAGCGACCGCACGGACGTTGCTCTGTATCTGTACAGAGTAGGGCCTTGGCAAAGATCTCTGCAACAGTTCGCTTACCGACTTGGCGCGACCCCAACAGCAAATACGCATGGCGCAAATTAGTTTGGATACGGCGGTCAGCGGGACAGGTTAACCTATGCAAAAATTCCACAGAAGCGCTGTGACCATAAACGGGCCAATGGGTATCAGTTATCATACCACAGATTGTATCACAAAGCCGCCGTGAGAATCAAGCAAAATTTCTCTCTAGCGTGAAGAACGCTATAATGGTTAAACTTTGTAACAATCCTGAGGCTCCTAAACTCAGTTCACTTTCGTTCTGTAGCGAGTATGCGTGTTGATAGTGAAAGGGAAGGTTTGTGATGATCGGGGTTAACTGGTGTCGACGGCGGCAAAGATCGATCTGGGTGACGTGGCTTTTCACAATGGCCGGTCTCCTACTCTTTGGTAGTACAAGCTGCAACACACCGGATAATTTGCCCGATGCTCTACCCACACAGTTGCCTGTCATCTCCGCAGAAGGAACACCTGGTTTTTTTGATCCTGAAGAAGTTGATACAGTCGATACGACAAACCGACAACTCGTGCTTTGGGCGTCGGCCCCTTTCGAAGCGCTGCTCGATCCGGAGACAAATCGCACGCTTGTAACTGTCTATGAACAATTTGAGCGCAATCACCCTGGTGTTCATATCGATGCACAGCTCCATGCGGAGCATGGGGAAGCAAGCCTCCTCAATTACTTGCGGAGTGCACAACGTGTGGCCCCTGCGATTTTACCTGATATCATTCTGATCGATACACAAGAGTTGTGGCAAATCGGTGATCTGGAATTGCTGCGACCGTTTGATTGGGAATCTGTCGCCAGCAATTTTACGTTTTATCCCTTTGCCGTCAGTGCAGTCACCTACCAAGAGCAGATCGTGGGGATACCGTACATGACAGATCTCACCCACATGGTTGGGTATGCTGAGCAAGTGGGTGAATTACCGCGTACATGGGAAGCGTTTTTAACAGCAGGGCAACCGCTAAACTTCGTTGCGGGAAAAGCAGAGAATGTCAATGAATTCGCCTACTATCAGTACCTCGGTGCGGGAGAACTGCTGCTGGGCGACGAACCGATTGATACAGAGAGGCTGCTTGCCTATTTCACCTTCTTAGCCGATGCGCAAGCACAGAACCTGATTCCCGAGACGGTTCTCGAAATCACCGATGTGACGGCTGCTTGGAATGCGTTCATGGCAGCAGAACAAGGTTTGGCCGAAACATCCACATCCGTGATCTTGAACCACTGGGATGCAGTCAGCAATGGAGTTGTCCAATATGGGCCACTCCCCAGCCGCACAGGCAACACACCCGCCAGCACTCGCGTTTGGGCGTTTATCATCGTTGCAAGCGACACGCAACAACGTGAACTGAGCATTGCGCTGCTACAGGCTCTCTTGGCCCCCGACGTTCACAGCCAGTGGAACCGACTTGCCATGCGCATTCCTACCCAACCAGCGGCCTTTGAACTGTGGCGCAACCCTGCTGCTTACTATAACTTTGTTCAACAGCAATTGGCCGAAGCACTATCTCCGCCAAGCAGTCGGCGTTTTGCCGATCTCAATCGTCGCCTCCACTATGCACAGGAGCTTGTTCTGCGCCAAGAGATGGCGCCGGAAGAGGCCGTTCTCTACGTGCAAGCAACGCCGTAGGCGCTCATCGCAGAAGGCGATCCGTAGCCAATGCTTTTTAAGACGGTCCAGATATACGTGGACTCAGCACTGCGCTCGTCAGCCGGAAGTGTGAGTAAATGATGAACTGACCACAACTCGCACTTTTCACAAATGAGCCAAACAATTTAGCTACCAATAAAAATACTCACTGACACAGGAAAATACAAGTCAAACGACCTGTTGTAGTATCTTCCAGTGTCAGTGAGCGCACTACAGCTTCGACACCACTGCAACCTGCGTTGTAGAGTGGTGCGAGTAAAGGAATCGATAAATCCCTTCAAAGCCACACAGTCACTCGCGTGTAACAGCACCCTGTATTCGTGCGACTTTTAACTGAGTTGTCCTAAGTGATCGCGAACTTACTTGACGTCGACAGAAGCGCCTTCGGCCTCAAGTTGGGCTTTGGCATCTTGCGCCGCCTCTTTGGCGACACCTTGCAGCACCGGCGCCGGCGCACTTTCAACCAAATCTTTTGCCTCTTTGAGGCCCAAGCTGGTCAGTGCACGAACAACTTTAATGACATTGATCTTCTTACCACCGGCGTCCTTCAGGATGACATCAAATTCAGTCTGTTCTTCTGCCGCAGCCTCAGCACCGCCGGCGGCTCCACCCGCAGGCATCGCACCCGCCATGGCAACAGGGGCAGCAGCGCTAACACCCCATGCCTCTTCTAACATTTTGACCAGTTCAGATGCTTCCAGCAGAGTCAAACCATCCAATTGTTCTTTGAGTGCCTGTAAATCGGCCATAATCAATAGTCTCCTATTTGTTTCAGTAAATGTTTCTAAACGGTGTAACGCATTTTTGCCCAGTCTGAGCGCAGAGCGGAAGCCTAGGCAGCCTCTGCTTCTTTTTGTTTTTCCACATAGGCATTGATAACACGTGCGAGGCTTGCGCCAGGAGCAGCAACCATACGCGCTAGGCTACTGGCAGGGGCATTGATTGCGCCCAACACCATTGCCAAAGTCTGTTCTTTGGTCGGCAGATCGGACAGCGCGTCTGCTTGGGTTGCATTTAAGACAGAGGACTCCAGCAGTGCACCATTGATTTCAATGATTCTTTCTGCTTTGATCCAATCTTTTAATGCAGTTACTCCCCGGCCAATGTCTTCACCAACAAAGGCAACCGCATTGGCCCCCTGAAGCAACTCAGCGGGTTTCTCACGTCCCACATTCTCCAGCGCAAGACCAAAAAGTGAGTTCTTGACAACTGCATAGGTCGTACCGCTCTCTTTGAGCTTGCCGCGCAACGAACGCAACTGTGCAACAGTTACACCCTTGTAGTTCGTGAAGACAAGGGCAGAAGATGTCGAGATCTGCTCCTCATACTGCTTGACCAACGCTTCTTTCTGTGATCTTGAAAGTGGCAAGGTACCATCCCTCCTTTCTGAGAGATAAAAAAACGCCTTTACATGGCGTAAAGGCGTTTCTGACAAAAAGTCACTGCAAAACTTTGGCGAAGTTTTGCTGAAGTGGTCGCCTCCATGCCTCGGCAGGCTGTAGCGTGGCTACATTTACACTGGCACCTGCTGTCTTTAGCACTCTGGAGTTGAGTGTAATATATAGTTTTACTTAACTTGCGTTAAGAGCAACATCTTGCGGTGAGCAACAGATTGTAAACGGTTGCGTCACCATGGATAGCGGTAACTCAAGTTAACTTGCTACGAAGTATATCGCAAACTGTGCACAATGCCAACTATGTAGGCGCAGAGTGAGAGATAAGGTACAATCTGGCGATGGATCTAGTACAGTTGGGCGTAAATACCTGGACAGGAATAAGGAGAGCCACTTTCTGGGAAGCAGCGATTTATCTGTCTACTTATTTCCGCCCGCATTTACTAGACTTGAGGCCTAAACGCTGTCGCTACGCAAAGCAGAGACTGCTCCCAAATCGGTGCGCACACCGGGGCCCATCGTGCTCGTTAAGGTGACACGATGAATGTAGTTGCCCTTGAGGGAGGAAGGCTTCGCTGCCATGATTGCTTCCATGAGAGCTCCCAAATTCCCCATGAGACTCTTTTCATCAAAGCTGGCCTTACCAATCGGCACGTGGATATTTGATGTCTTATCGACGCGAAACTCAACACGTCCCAAACGAGCCTCATTAATCACGCCAGGCAGATCTTCTGCCGGCACAATTGTACCGGTTTTCGGGCTTGGCATTAATCCCCGAGGCCCCAAAACACGCCCCAAGCGCCCTACAATACGCATCATATCGGGTGTTGCCAACACTGTGTCAAAATCTGTCCAGCCCCCTTGCACCTTCTCAGCTAAATCTTCGGCACCGACAAAATCGGCACCAGCCTCTTTAGCGAGCGACTGGCCATCGGGACCGGCAAAGACCACAATACGCACCTCGCGACCAGTCCCATGTGGTAGCGTCACAACCCCACGAATCTGCTGGTCAGCATACCGTGGATCAACCCCCATGCGCATGTGTAGTTCAACAGTCTCATCAAATTTCGCCGTCGCTGTCTCTTTGATCAGACGGATAGCTTCGGCTGGTTCATAATACTGATTGCGATCGATTTTCTCTGCTACTGCTTTGAATCGCTTGCTATGTTTTGGCATTATTTACTCCTTGTGGTAGTAGCGGGAACAAGCCCTCCCACACCAATGTATTTATCCAAAATTTACGCTGTGCCAATCCATCAATAGGCCAAAGTTACGCCCATACTCCGGGCAGTTCCCTCGACCATGCGCATGGCACTCTGCACATCAATGGGACCGAGATCTTTGAGCTTAATTTCCGCGATCTCGCGCACCTGTTGCTCCGTGAGCTTACCAACCTTGGTCTTATTCGGCTCCGAGCTACCACTTTCCAAATTGATCGCTTTCTTGATCAAGTCAACCACAGGGGGCGTCTTTGTGATAAAGGTGAACGAGTTATCCGTGAAAATCGTGATTTCCACCGGAATCACCTGCCCAATTTGCCCTTGCGTGCGTGCGTTGTACTCTTTGCAAAAGCCCATGATATTCACACCCTGCGGGCCAAGGGCAGTACCAACAGGCGGTGCCGGATTGGCTTTTCCCGCATTGAGTTGTAGCTTAACGATTGCTTTTACTTTCTTTGCCATGTTTCACTCCTCCTGGTTCTGGTAAACGCCCTAAACATTGCTTTACTACAATGCAGCCGGCGACTGGCCATCGCCTTGAGCTCCCAGAATCCAGCAATAAAAGACAGATATTGATAAACGGTTGTATCGATACAGTGCTACCAACAGATTTTCACAGCGGTGCATGCACAAAGAAAGGCATCGCCGGAAATGGCATCAGCCTTCATCGCGCTCCAGTTGTAAAAAGTCAACCTCGACAGGCGTTGCCCGATTAAAGAAGCTCACCAAAACTTTCGCCTTGCCTTTTTCCGCGTCAATCTCTTCCACAGTACCACTGAATTCAGCAAAAGGGCCACTCAAAATACGAACAGTTTCCCCCGGCTGAAAGCTGACCTTCAATTTAGGCGCATCGGATTCAATGCGCTGCATGATCTTGCCCACTTCTTCAGGGCTGAGTGGTGTTGGCTTGTTGCCCACACCAACGAACCCTGTCACACCAGGGCTGTTGCGCACAACATACCAGCTATCTTCATCCATGATCATATTCACAAGAACATAACCCGGAAAAACACGGCGCTCCACTTCCCGGCGAACACCATTGCGAATTTCAATTTCGGTCTCAGTGGGGACAACAATCTGCAAAATGCGATCACTCATGCCCATCGACTCGGCGCGATGTTCTATATTTTTCTTTACTTTATTTTCCATGCCAGAGTAGCTGTGAATAACATACCACTCTCCGGACGGCAACTCACCAGCTTCTTCCGCATCAAGTTGAGCAGCAATTTCAGCATCTAACGCGGCTAGCTCATCGTCACCAATTGGCTCAATACTCAGGTTTTCTGGCTCACTGGCCACAGGTCTCTCCTTGAACTATACCAACTGCTTCTCAAGGGTAGAGCAGATCAATATTGGAATTCTCTATCCAAGAATCCAACTACGAGCTACCGCTATTCTCAAAATAGAATACACTGTAGATCAGCAGAAAATTCTGGGATGGTGGGTAGGCACAAATCAGATGAGACTAATCAGTAGCGTAATAACAAAGCTGAATAGCGCATCAATGCTAAACAACACAATGGCCGCAACGATTGTCACAATTGTAACCACCCAAGTCAAGCGAATTCCTTCTTCCCGGGTTGGCCACGTAACCTTGGCAATTTCGGCACGGGTATCACGAAAGTACCGAACGAGTGCATTCTCTGATTTTATTGGGGTGGAACGGCCCATCGTATTCCTCTTTGTTATCTACTTTCCCATTCCCACTGACACGTCTCGCCATTGAGCAGTTGTAATTCACATACTTTGGTCGCAATATCTAGTGGAAATGTGTACCGATTTCTCTCAAAATGACCACCGGCGCTAGTACGCCGGTGGTCATCAAAAGAGGCAGGCGAGGCAGGACTTGAACCCGCAACCTGCGGTTTTGGAGACCGCCGCTCTGCCAGTTGAGCTACTCGCCTATAGTTAGATTCAACCTGTGGATCAATAAACAATCATTGATCCACAGGCAAATAGTATCTTACTTCAAGATTTCGGTGATAACGCCGGCACCGACCGTGCGACCGCCTTCACGGATCGCAAAGCGGCTACCGGTCTCCAACGCCACCGGCGAGATCAAGGTCACACGCATGTTGACATTGTC